>Ga0180007_10000023_pt1 | contig 287601 bp, 272 predicted proteins | sample MM_PC_MetaG_FD_121122 | JGI IMG/M metagenome (GOLD analysis project Ga0180007, IMG submission 121122) | Groundwater microbial communities from the Aspo Hard Rock Laboratory (HRL) deep subsurface site, Sweden - MM_PC_MetaG | ecosystem: Environmental > Aquatic > Deep subsurface > Groundwater...
GCTTTGACACTAGATACGCACCGAACCGCTCCATCATTCTACCACTTCCTCTTCGAACTCGACTCCTTGACACAATTCCGCTTTATATCCTTTTCTCAGAAGAATGGACGTGCGGCCGCCGGGATTTGAACCCGATGCGAGCCAGACTTCCTTTTTCTGATTTCAATCTGGATCAACATAGTCATGGGGCATCGAATAATGGCAAGAGCTCATCCAAGCCTTCATCTAACTTGGAGTTCCAAGTACTCAATTACCTTATCGAATCGCTTGGTCAACTCTGGTTGGCGGTTGACTATTCCCAGTGATGGATTGTAGTCCTTGGGGCTCATTTCGCCTCCAGGATATCGTGTACAGACTGCATGTGGAAATGTAATCGCTGAGGCAACAAAAAGGAATGTAAAGTTCTCTGCAGTGCAGATTAGACTTGGACCCAATTCCTTAAACTGATCTAATATCGCTTGAGCATCACTGTCGGATATCTCGAGGTCTGGGCTGTTTCGTCTGATTTCAGAAAGTATTGGCTCTAGCTTCTCAGTCGTCAGTAGTTTGGCAATGTCTAGGGACTCTATTTGCCTATCATAGGCAGATAGAATGGTGTCGATTCCATTTCCATCAATTCTTGCCATCTCAAGCCGTTTCTCACCCATAATCTCATCTAGTCTGGGAACAACATCCAGATTCGGGTTCTCTTGTGCGTGTACCTTCACGAGTTCTGAAAACCTATTCGCAATGATTTGTTGGCCCCTGAGCGATTCATGCTGTATTGTTCTGATTTCTTTTTCCGAAATCAGGCCTGATAGCAAACATTGAGCTTTTATCGCTTTCTCCACAGCCTGCTGTAAGTGAAAAACAGCCAATGCAAATAATTCGTGATCATACAGGATTCTCGATGCGTCAAGATCGTTCTTGCTCACTCTTATGAACTCCTTTATCATGACCATCTTCTCATCATTAATGTCATAGCGATTGCGCAATGACATCATCATGTCTGTCAGCAGCTGCTGCATGGATTGCTGCATTGTATTCATATGTAAGAATTTCAGGACTAAAGACTTGCCGGGCGATTCATCCTGCACTACCCAGATCCCTTTTCTCTGATTTCAATCACATTGATATTTGGTCAGAGGAGCAAATTGGTCTCAGGGTTTCATAGATTCCTTTCTTCTTCGGACCTTCTCTGCCCGAAGTGCTGCCAGAAACATACCGTTAGAAGTGACTCCACTCAAGTTCAGGACAGAGTTGACGATTCTGACTCTCAAGACCAACCAAGCTAGTCGTTTATCCATATATGTCGCACGCATGACCTTGCGAATTCTAGCGACCTTGTCTTCGACTTCGATCCTGCTATCATCCAGCTTGCGAATCCATTTATGGGATATTGCGTTTCTGATTAGTGTATCATTCGGATTAGGCATAAATCCAGAGAACCTGCTCGTCTCGCCAGAGGGAAACCTGTTCCACTTGGGAAATCTATCCATGTCATCATCGTCAAGGCTCTTTGATACTCTGTGGAGCATCGTAAACATCTTCTTGTAGTTCTCAAAATAAGTAGTGAATAGTTCTCTTGCAGCCAGATAATTCTGATTCGAGAATGATGGAGGCGAATCAGACAGTGCTTTATGTGCTTCCACAATCGAGGCCGAAATTTGTTTCAGCGGAAGATTCTGTAATTCTTTTCTATACCCATCCATGTCCGAGAACATAGCATGAAGAAGCATCTCGTGCAGGATATGGAATTGGACTATTGGATTATTCTCAGCTTTCGGAATAACTTTTAGCAGCATGTTTGTATAGCTTGCATAACCTTCAAAACCTGCCAATATGAATGCCTGAAAAGCGGCTTCATTCTGACCTATGGATTCTAGATTCGATAGAACGCCATCCAGTCTATCATAATCGCCTTTCCTAAGCGAATCCAGAACATCACCTTGTATCTGAGACTTGGTCCGTTTCATCCTCCAACCACCTCAGCTCCGAAGACCGTTACACCTCTATTGTCTTTTCTAATGGCCAATTGGGTCATTGACATTAGGGACCACGAAACTGACTGGCTCGGCCGATTTAGGTACATCATACCCGTTTTATTGCGTCTTTGGAAGGCAACAGAAACGAGGGGTCATTTGCCCCTCGCCAAACCTCTTTCAGTTCTTTATCACCTCCCAGGAGGGAAGGTTAATATTCCGCGTTCCCTCTCAGTACAGGGGGTGGCAATGAATTCTGTGCGTCGAACACGTGATGACCTTATGAGGCAATTGTTCGAACAGGTAGGCTTCATGCTAAAATCAGCAAAGTCTTTTGACGAAGGAGATACCGCTGAGGGAAAGAGACTTGCTGGGATAATGCGCGTCCTCCTTCACGATAAGCCCCCCAATTCAACATCTGTACTGGAACAGCTTTTCGTCAAGAATGATATGGGATTCTATAATACCGCAAGGAATTTCCCCCGCGAGGGTATGGATTTCATTCCTACATTGTTGTGGATATCGATGGGTCCTGATGGGGGAGAACCTCAACCTCTCCTTGATAGATTTCCTTCGAGCGAACCGCCCAAGAAGGTACCCTTTGACACATGGTGGACCCAGCCCGTTATCCGAGTTCCAGACGGAGGTGAGTTTACACGGGAGTACCTTGTGACCAAAGTTGCCAACCAGGACGGTGGAGCGCATGTTGATCCGAAACCAGACAAGCGATACGTGGACCTCTCAAAGCACAACGCGCTTCACTGGACCTTCATCGTTGACGGCAAAGAAATGATTTATGAGAATGTTGCTCTTGCGTGCCTCCGCCAGATTGCCCACGAGCTGCTCATGTCCCTGGAGGACAAGTTCCCTGACCTATTTCATCAGCGGACGCCAATGCCTCCTCGATTCGACCAAGAATCTGGCGCAATGATCAATGAGGCACACGTGACCATTTCTAAGATGCCATAGGGTCGGAATCAAGGCTATTCTCGCCCGAAGGAATGCTTCATTGGGCCGATTCCGGCGAGGTCTCCTCCGGCGCGGTTGCGATAGCGGCACCTCCACGCCTTCGTCGTAATAGCAAAACCAGAGTAATGGCAACAATCACTATGCCCAGAACTATGCCCACCAATGGTAAACCGTAGTAGGGGCCGTCGAAGCTCAACGCTCGTGCATCAACGGTAAATGTTGTGGAATCGGTTGCCTGGTTGCCGGCCATGTCGGTGACGCGAATCTGAATAGTATGTTCACCTGTTGACAGCCTGAAATCGTTGTAGCTGCTTCCTGTTACAGTGCTCCATCCCCAACTGTCAATCTTCATCTCGGTCTTGGCTATACCGCATTCATCCGAACATTGCCAGCTGATGTCCACATAATTATCCCTGACAAGCCCGCTATCGCTTGGTACCACTATGTTGACCTCGGGGAGGACTCTATCGAGGGTCACTGTCACAGAATCGTAGTACTTGACGGCGTAGCTTCCCCAGTTCAAAGTGGCCTCTGCGTAAATTGTATGGTCGCCATCCGCTGTCAAAGTCACCTGTCGGCTCCAGCTTCCGAGGTAGATGTCCGCAGTGTCGTAGTGAATATCGTCAAGACTAACCGCCACAGCATCCGCGTATCCATCAACGGTTCCCGAGACATCTATCTGTGCCTGATTGATGTATGATGAGTCGTGCGGGGTCGAGATGACTATACTTGGCGTGACCCTGTATGTCGTGTAGTATAAGGTCGCGCTCCACCATCCAGATGAGTCTATGCTGAATCCAAGCTTCCATTCTCCCGGATAATTAACAACCTTCCCCCACGTCAAGGATTCGAGAGTCAGGTGCCCTCCATCTGGTTTCTGCAACCAGTAAGTGAAGATTGTGCTCCAGGTTGATATTTCCAGAGACCACAGTAAAACGTCATTGTCGACGCAGGTCCCGAAACTAACGTATTTTGTCTCACCTGGATTGACCGTTATACTCCCTGATGTTGCCTCCGCGGGCTGTAAAACGCACAGAAACATTCCGATCACGAGCAAGCCTATTATCGAATACGCAGCCCCCGTCTTTGCGAGCATCGCCATTTCCTCACTCCAGAATCGCTCTCGAAGGCTTAAGGGCTTCTCTCCCACCTCTATGGCCTTTTCTCAGATGATTCATGACGCTGTATTGATTTGACGGCGACATATCCACCGACGAGTATCAACATAACTCCGCCCCAATAGACGGAACTAAGAGCAAAACCCTCGGCAATCAGGACCGAGAAGATTACAGTGTATCCAGCGATGAGCAAGGCAATTGAGATTTGGCTAAGTGCAAGGACGCTGGACGAGACTCCGTGCTCGGACTGTTCCCGGTGCTGAGGTCTCTTCAACGGAAATGAAAACCAAGAGGAGACCATTGCCTTGTTCAAATCATCTTTCATAGTCTTCGTAGCTTCTGCAATCTTCGAAGCCAATTCCTCATCCCTACTGTTCGATACAATCTCAGATGCATTCAGGCCATCCTGGTGGCGCTTTAGTTCATTGGCTATTGCATCGGAAGTGAGTTCCCAATGCACTGTTAGATGACTAATGAGATTCTGGAGGTCTGTTCGCACGGTGCCTGGCTCTTCTGAAACGAGAGCTGCATTAGCTCTAGCCATTTCCATGCGTTTTATTCCCTGACTAATCACTCTCCGGCTTAGTATGTTCGCAGAGACAGCGGCATATCTCACGAAGATATGTTCCGACGCTCGGTCTTCCTTGTTCTCTGAGTCCTGCATCTGCTCATCGACAAACTCTTCGTGCGTTTGAATGATTCTATCTGCAATGTCCGTCCCCAAACTCCTTTCGGAGTCTCTTAGGTGCGAGACATACTCCATGATGATTGGGGCAAAGGAATCATCAGGCTTGGTGAGCTTCATTTGCGTCAGCAATTGTCGACATGATTCATACACGTAGGTAATATCCGTGATTGCTGCGTTCATCTCTCTATACGCATCTAGTTTCGTCTGTCTGTAGACTTTGGACCTTTCTAGATCCCGGGCAGCCTTCGAATTGAAAACATAGCCAATGATCGCCAAGACAGCCGAAACGATAATCGCAATTGCGGTAAGACTATCTTCACTCAAGAGTAACCACCCAGGATTCCCGAAATGGGAATGCCTATCGATGGCTTAAGAGCTTCTCTCCGTCCCCATGGTCTTTTCCCACGGATTGATTCAATCAGCGGAGCATTGGTCAGAGCTAAGTTCCTTTCCTCTTCCTTGATATAAACAGCGATACATACACGAGTATTATTCCTGCAATTCCGACCACAGTACTGATTAGGCCATACGAGGAATCTGGCAATGCGAGCGATAAACTGTATCCTGCAAGAGAAAGAGTGACGAAAGCGATACCTGTATTTCGCACATAGTTGTGGTACTCGCGCTCCTTTTGTTCCTCAATGCCAGACTCTATTGCCTCTATTCTGTTTTCTATGTCATGAAGTCTATCGACGACATCGAAAAGAGTGTATTGTTGGTACCTATCTGGTCTATCGCGACTTCCCGAATCCGGAATGCCTGTCACCCCTCATTCCTCTTCCCAATGCCTTCCTTGCACACATAACATGCAAGAACTCATCATCGCCATTTCCGTTGAGCGCTCCCTGAATCGTCTTCAATGGCTTAAGGGCTTCTCTCACTTGTTTCCTCGCTGGATGGTTCCGATAATATATCTATATTAATAGTGTGGAACTGAGTTTCGAATATTTTCTGTTGAGTATCCGAATATTGAGGTGCCAGTCATTATTATATGGTGTTAGATATTATCATGATTTTGTTTTGTGCATGAGTCGATATCATGGACTCCATGACCTTTGTGAATTGATATAGCGAGATGCGTAATCATGTTCTGATGCGATTGGATAGTAAGTGATCCCTTGCGACATACTATCTTAATTAATACCTCGGAATGAGTGGAGCTTTCACTCTAAAATTGTATGCTTGAACTAGGTGCCAGTCATCTAAAGGGGACGTCAAGTTTTGTCAAGTCATCAATCTCGATACATCTGTTCAATCGATTCGACCATCCCGGTTACGAAATTCTCCCAATATGTCAGTTGACTGCCAGGTTTTGCAGGTCTTTTCTTTCGTCTGCCAAAATGTTGGTCTGTCTTTCTTTTCATTGCAGCGCCATTCTCATCATTCATCGTGCTCCATGACCTCCCGGAGCATCCAGGTTCATCGCATAAGATTCTTGATCCTGGATCATTAAGGTCATCATAAAGAGCGAATGCCTTCTGCAGGTCCCAGACCAATACTGGGCTCCTGACGCTATGGTTATTCCGTTTCATCCCAGGTTTAAATTTCTCGCGATATTCAAGACATTGTCTCTTGTCACTCTTTTTGATAGGAGACGACGAGTTCATGAAGGCATCCAAATGGCAATACACCAGATTTTTTGTGTACTCTGCGGCTTCCTTGCTGCCTGGCGCGAGCACGACATTATTCCGCTTCCCGTTCTTCTCCTTAGATTCGTAGTCTATTGATGCTTCCAGCTGATAATTCCATAGTAGGCTGAACATCCGGAGTGAGAAGATCAAGGTGTTCATGAATGGTGGAGGGGGAACATCGCCAGTGACATAGGTCCCCATGATAGCCTCGATCTTCTTCCGCTCCACATCCTTGAGCGCATGTCTCATGATCTTACTCGCATCATCCCTGATGGTCAATTTGTGGGCACGCATCATCGTGCTACGCCCAACAGGATTGTAGCTATACCGTATTCTCCCCTTGAGGTTGTGTTTCTTAAGATAGCCATAATCGGTGAATAGCTTGATAATCCGTTCTTTCGACTTTCTTGTACTCACGCCTGCGAACTTCGCAATGTCTTCATCAAGATAGCCCATTGGGCGGCCATTTCCTGTCCGTCCATTGCTGCCGAAGATATATAGGATCACGAGGGCTCGTCTGAATGACATATCCTCAACATCGCTCACATAGAATCTGTTGAATGCCATTTTAGAAGATAGAGGGTCCATTTCATGTTTGGCATCTGAGCCCGATTCAAAGAATTGACAGTGATCACAACAAACGATTCTACAAATATTCCAGAGATTCAATCGTCGCCTTGAGAGTTCATTTTCGAGTCCAGAGGTCAGCTTTCCTGTGCTCCAATCTTCAAAAACCTGTTTGACGAGTTGACCTTTTGGAGGGGTCCTAAGATATCCTCGTTCGCCATTCTCAGGCCATTCTGTTACCCTACTTTCAAATGAACATGCGAAATGGCCAGATGCAGAATCTTGTACTTTTAACACTGTTGGCATGAGGTGTAATAGTCTTCTCGTTTTCAAATATATCGATGTATAGACGAAAGAAAGTGTTGATTTCGATAGATCAGGAAGTCCTGATAAAGGGTAAGATGGCCGCTGGGTTGATTCCGTTCTCGAGATTTGTAGAGCACTTGATTTCAAGAGAGGTGCTTGAGCCTCGTAAAGGCCTCAATGTTGAGCGGAAAACTCGGAATAATGCGAGCCATAGAAGAAAGATGTTCATAGTGAGCGCTAAGATGCCGATGCGAATCTCGCAGCTAATCGAAGCTGTCTTGCAGGACCTCCCGCGCCAGTTCCCGAATAAGAGTTCCTTTGTTCGGAGAGCGATAATTCGGCAGCTCCGGGACCTTGGCTATGTTCCTGGAGCAACTAGCGGTAGAACGCCGGTCGACGGGCTCAGAGAGTGCGGAAATGAATCGGCGTCGAGAAACGGCAATAAAGGTCCGTTTGGAGATAGACCTCCCGAACCATCACAATCTGCTCAATCACATGATGAATCTGAGATTGCTATTTTCGATTCGCAAACGGAGGAAAAGAGGTGAATCTTGAGGGGAGAGCCTCGTCCGTATCGCCTGCAGCATTACAGGATGATGAATGGACATTAGGCTACCCTCCAACCTTTTGCGAATGCACTGAGCCAGTGCAGGGAATGTCAATGACGGTCATCGTGTCCGCCCTAAGGGAGGGTGCCTAATGGGCCTGAGTGTCACCAGACGAGTTCTCATCATTCTCAACAATAGCCCAGATAAATGGTTCACAATAGACCACCTCATTAGGAATCTGTCGCTTGAATCGAAGAAGCCCAGGAGAAACACAGTCTACAAGGCTCTTGCACGCTTCGAAACGAAGGGTCTAATCCAGCGATCAGGAGATGCTCGTGATGAATTGACATTTCGAGTTAAGGATTCAGGCAGTGCTCTATCCATAATTCAAAACCAGTCTAGTAGACACTGGCAGAAGGTGCCCCCCACGCTTGGCAGGGCTCCATTCCTGACTCAGAACCGCCATCGAGTAACCTATAAAGTCGCACTTTCGGAAACGGATCTTGAAATCGCTCGGGAGGTTGGCGAATTTCGAAATGGAAAGCAGAACCGCGCGATGATTGTCATAAAGGTCCCAAGCATGAGCTTGAGCATCAGCGCGGCCTCAGGTAAGGGTCAAATATGGCTCCGTAATGGATGGGAGGAGGCAATTCGCAGCTTCTTCTCCAAGGAACTCCTTGATGATCTCAAAAACATGGTCGCCAATCGCGAAGGCCATGAACATCTATCCCTGCCCGTCGAACTCGTGAATAGACGAATAAGGGTAGGCGGTTCTGATGTCGTCCTCGCGGGGTCGCATTATCCCGTTGAAATTGACATTCAAGGGCCTGAAAATGACGATGATAAGACTCGCGTAATCAAGATGCTCGTTGATTCAACCGAGTTCAATAAGACACTAATTGAGACGCGCAATGCGCAGGTCAAGCTCTCAAAGTCCATGAAGGTTATCGAATCAGAGCTGGGTGCGCTGACAAAGGCGATGATTCAGGCCGTTGAGATTCTCCAGTCCATCAATCGAAATCACGCCTACCATCCAATCTCCAGTAGTCCAGACTCAACGCCAGATATCTCCTACAGGTGAATCCATGAATGAGAAATCGAACAAAGAGCAGATGACAGTGGCCCTATATGCCAGAGTCTCCCGTCATGACAAGGAACAGACTCCCGAGAACCAATTACTTAAGCTCCGGAGATTCGCAGCCCATAGGGAATGGCAAATCTTCGAGGAGTTTATCGACATTGCGAGTGGAGGGAAGGCAAGCCGTCCCGGCCTTGATCGAATGATGAAACTCGCGCGAGGACATAGATTCGATGCGGTTCTAATTGTACGAATTGACCGGATTGGTCGCTCTGTCCGGAATCTGCACAACCTGCTAGATGAACTCAAGCGAGCCAATGTCGGCCTTATCTGCAGCGACCAAGAGATCGATACTTCGAGTCCTGCGGGCAAGCTGCTTTACACGATATTAGGCGCGGTTTCCGAGCTCGAGCTTGAGCTGATCCGGGAAAGGACGATGGACGGGCTTGCTAGGGCAAGAGCCGAAGGGAAGACCCTCGGCAGGCCTCGATTTGACATCTCTGATAGCGATATTCTGCGTCTACGAGCCGAAGGATTGTCATTGAAGCAGATAGCCGAGAAGATAGGAATGAGCCATCAGGGGGTCAAGAAACGCCTTCGAAAGGTCAGGGTTACTAAACGGGTTGAGAATTAGACATGAAGCCAGCGTCCTCCAATGGCTCCTCCGAAGAAGGGGGTTACGAATCGTCCGTTAAGTTTACGTCCTCGGTGGAGAATACCCCCTTTGGCGGAGAGGACGGGACAACTCGTCGCCAGAAGGGAAAACATGATATCCCGAGCAAAACCCACTCGGGACAACGAGGCAGATCAGGTCGCTCAGGGCCTAAGCGTGGACGGAGATCGATGGGTCGATATCCGTTCTTGAGTAGGCTCGAGGTATTCCTCAAGGATATGAGACCATTCTATGAGTCCGTCTCTCATGGTAACCTATCCCGGAAGCTGCACCAGATTCATGATATCCTGCAACTTCTCAAGAAGAACGGCTATGAGATATCCACAAATCCAGAGATGATTAGTGAACGGGAGATTGGGGCTCTTCTCGAGTATATGTCTGGAAAAACTGAACTGCGTAATGGCAGAATGGCTCCGAGCACTCAGACTTGTCTATTGGGTGCATTGTCAGTCTTCCTCGAATCTGAGGGAAATGCTGTTATTGCGAGGATGAGAGCAAAACGGTTGATACGGACTGGTTCGGGCAGCTCCGGTCCGTTGCCCTGCCCATCTATTGATGAAGTGCAAAGGGTTGTCAGCAGATTGTCGGAACTCGCCAATGACGGAGACACAAGAGCGCTTGGAATTCTTGGATTGGTGCTATTCGGAGCTTATTCTGGATTGAGGCCAAAGGAGGTACGCTTTGCAGATATGTCTGACTTCTATCAGTCTGAATGGATTCTTGTGGTCAGGCACCCAAAAGGCGAGGGAACTTGGGGCAAGGTGCGAAATGTGAAGATGGTCTCACCAGGACGGGACGCAATTGCTCATTTCCTCATGATACGAGAACGGGAATTGGCCCGAATGGGTATCGAGAATCTCGGAAGCAACCCCTTGGTGCCTTGCTTCCGAAGCGACGGCTCGATATCACGCTGGTCAAGCACATACGCTCTCCAGATCAAAGGGAAATATGAGCAGTCACTTGGTCTCAGATTCGGCTTTCAGATGATGCGCCGATCTTTTGGTCAATGCGCCATTAACATGAACGCGCGGATTGATAGCATCAGCGTTCTCATGGGTCATAAGACGACTAGAACGACCGAACTGTATTATGCTAGGCGTCGGGAGCAGGATGCAATCAATGACCTTGAGGAAGCGTGGTCTACCTCGAAATCTCAATCCCTGCTGATTGAGGATTGAGCCAGTAGTGGCATTATAGACTTGTGTTCAAATCGCGACGGGCCCACTCAAGTACCACACACTATCCCTATTTCGCCAGTCTATGTTCTGTTCTCTCCGGAACCTTCTCGAGCAGGACGACCATGGTAGTGCCCTTTTTATGATCTCCAGGCACATGATTTTCTGCCCAGATGATCCCCCCACAGGCGTTTGCGATCTTTCTCACCACATGAAGGCCCAGACCAGTTCCAGGTACGGTGTCGTCCCCTCTGAAATATCTTTCGAAAATCTTCTCCTTATCTTGGTCCGGTATACCTTTGCCATTATCCATTATTCTGATGCACCAGAACTCTTTGTTATTATGAGTCTCGACCTGAGCAATGACTTTGATCTTGACCTCCGGCTTCGAATCGAATTTGACTGCATTGGTCAGTAAGTTCACGAAGAGTCTGCCTAGGAGCGGGTTAGCTCTTGCATAGCATCCGTTCCTGGGCACCTCCATGGAGATCGAGACCTTCCTGTCGAAGAATATCGTTCTTGTCTCCTCAACCGCCTCGGACATAGCTTGGGATAAATCCCTGGATTCGCTTTCTTCCCCGTCGAGCGCATCCGCTTTGGATAGATCGCGGACGACAGCAGCCAGTTCAAAAGCTCCCTTGATATTCTTGGCGACCACGCCGACCGCCTTTCTATCCTTATCCGAAAGATCTGCTGACCTCCTCATAGTATCGAGGAAGTGCATTGAAGCGGTCATGTAGTTGATGATGTCATGCGACAACAGGTCGTTGAAGAACGCTGAGTCATTCATCGCCTGCTCCATCTTTACGCGCAAAAGACTCTTCTCAGACACATCTCTTATGACTAGGTGCACGCATTTCTCCGAGTGGATTGTGGTGAATCGGGCGGATATGTCTCCAACGATCTTCTGGCCGTCTCTGCCAATGAAGACAATGGTCTGACCCTTGGCGATTCCTTCCTTATCGATCTGCCAGACGCATCTGTCCCAGGCATCCTTTCCGTCCAGAAGGTAGGTCTCGATCCCTGCGTTTACGAGTTCATCGTCTGATCTGCATCCGAGCATCTCATATGCAGCTTCATTGACTGTTCTCATCATACCGCCGAGTGTGCAGATCACAATCGGGTCCGGCGAGAGGTCGATCAGGGACCGGTACTTCTCATCGGACCGTGTCAAATCCTCGGTCCTCTTCCTGACCTGCCTCTCCAGGTCCAGGTTGAGATTCTGCAGGTCGAGGTTCCGCGCCAGGATTTCTTCATTCAGTCTTAGCGTGTGCTCAGATATGGATTCCCTAACTGGTTGGACCCTCAACCCCATTTGTGCCAGGGCCGATTTCGGTGCTACGATGAATCTGCAGATACTATCTCCTTTGGAGATGCATTCGAGTTCCATTCCAATGATCTCGTCGTCTCCTTCCTCCTTGCCTTCTACAGGAAAGACCAACTTGCCAATTCCCGCGAGGAATCCCGATGTGTATGAACATGAGGGGCTCCTCTGGATCTCTCCACTTTGCAGATACCCTATGGTCTCCGCAGAATCATGACAAGTGAATTCGATCAGCTGGTGGATTAGGTCTATTCGGTGAACGGCTATCTGGCCGAAACCCCCCCTGGCGCACACATCAACTATTGATGCCAGGAGTTCTTGGGGGTCGTCCACTTCCCGTGGTGTGAGAAGGTCGCTGAGGCATTGTGCCGCCGATTCGAGGCCTGCACGGTATGTTAGCTCCTTCTCGAAGTAGCCGACATCCATGCCCAAAACTCGCTTGAGCGCAAAAAGCCCATAGGCTGCGATGGGAGTCTTCCCATCCCGATTCCCGGGAGTCGCTCGCCCCCGCTCTTCCGGTCGATCACTGACCTTAATGGGGCCGTTGCCGTTCTCTTGCTCCTTCATAGGAATCACCTGGTCCAAGCGGTTCTTACATCTCTGCTTGTGTCACAGGCACCGAGCCCAAGATGTCTATTTATGGTGATTGGAATGGCCGACAGACTATATACATTGGTGCTTACCATTCTCTGATCGAACACTCAATATGCTGACAAGAAGTCCGTCAATCCTCAGCCTGGATAATCGCATGGGCGACTTTCAATGCCCTCACCGTCTCGGAGACATCATGGACCCTTACAATGTCAGCGCCATTCCTTACAGCCATGACTGCGGCTGCGATCGAGCCTTCCAGTCGCTGCTCCGGGGGCAGCCCCGTTATCTTCCCAATGAATGATTTCCTCGAGACGCCTATCACGATTGGCTTTCCCATGCTCCTGAACTCCCTCAATCTGGACAGGATCTGTAGGTTATGGTCCAAGGTCTTGCCGAAGCCGATGCCAGGATCGATCATTATATTCCTCGATCCTATTCCGTCACTCTCCGCTTCTTCTATGCGATCGTTGAGGAATGCCTTGATTTCAGTGACCACGTCTCTGTATCGTGGTCTTGTCTGCATGGTCCTCGGCGCCCCTTTCATATGCATGATGATCGCGGTCGCACCATGATCCGCGACGACCTTCCTCAATTCACCATCACGGAGACCTGTCACATCGTTTATGATGGTTGCTCCAGCATAGATCGCGCTCTCAGCGACTCTCGGTCTGTGGGTGTCTATGGAGATTCTCCCAGGATGCCGTCTCGCAAGTGCTTCTACGACTTCGATGGTCCTGCGAATCTCTTCTTCTTCCGATATTGGCGCTGCTCCTGGCCTGGTCGATTCTCCACCAATGTCGACGATATCCGCTCCCGAATCGAACATCATCTCTCCTCGCTCGATTGCGGTGCGAGCGTCTCCTGCGATCCCATCTCCTGAAAACGAATCAGGGGTGACATTCAGGATCCCGATGATTCTAGGGATGTCCAACTTCAATGTGCATGTGCCGATCTTTACTGAATATGGTAGGCTCTTCGTCGTCTTCCTTTCAGCCACGGTATCCTCACCGTCATCATTCGATGAGAAGGTCATCGACTATTTCAGCTATGTCTCTTATCTCCACATCGACCTTGATCAGGTCATTTCCGAACCTAAGGTTGGTCACGCAGAATGGACATGCGGTGACCAGGATATCCGCAACATCAGAAGCCGCCTTCACCCTTCGTGAGGCTATCCTCTGAGCAGCGTTGGGATCAGCTGAACGTACGCCTCCTCCACCGCCACAGCATTTCGCTGAATCCTTGCTATCCTTCAATTCCACATAGGTCGATTCTGGGATCATCTTCAGTATCTTCCTGGGGTCATCATAGACCTTCAGGTGCCTTCCCATGTGGCAAGGATCGTGGTATGCGATCCTCTTCTTGAACGGTTTGAATTCGAGCTTCCTTCTTGCGAGGAACTCTGTGAGGTGGAGGGCCTCAAAGCCTAGTTCCAAGTGCTTAGGATACTCCTTCCTGAACATTCTGAGGCATCCCGCACATGTGAATATCAGAGTCTTCACGCCTAACCTCTTCACAGCCTCGAAGTTCGTCCTCATCAGTTCCGATGCGAGCTTTTCATCCTGGCCAGTCCTTCCGAGCGTGCTTCCGCAGCAGACCTCCTCGACCATCGTGAAATCTACTTCAAGCTTCTTCAGGATCGAGATGGTGTGTCTGGCAATCTCAGGAAGTCTGTATCTCGCAGTACATCCCACAAAATATCCTACCTCAGCTTCTTTGATGGGCCATCCAAAGTCGACCTTTGCGGATTCACCATATGGATTCCCCGTCTTCTTGACATTCTCCTTGATCTTAGTATGTGCATCGAGACCACAACCGGCTTCGACGATGTCCGCTCTGACGGCTTCGACTATATCGACTACCTGGATGTTAGACGGGCACCGTCGTTCGCAGTCTTTGCAGGTGGTGCATTGGTATAGTCGCTTCACGACAGACTCGTCAGCGGGTATCTCGCCGCGCGCAAGACCGTATGCAAGAATCACTTTGCCTCTGGCAACTGATGGATCCCATTGGTTGTCTTCGAAGTAGGGGCAGACGCTCTTGCAGAAGCCGCATAAAGTGCAAGTCAGCATCTCCTTCTCGAGTTTCCTTGCCCGGTCCGCCTTTATCTTCTTGCCTGCCATATAACTCGCCGATCGGTGATGAAGCCCGTGGTGTTCACTGAACTTGTGGCACAGTAATCACCGCGTCCATAATAAAGGTCACCTTGGATGATGGCCCTAGTTCCGATATTGCCGTATCGATGGCCTTCTGCAGGGTGGGCATCGGCTCCATGTGTGCTTTTCTAGCGATTGCAGGGTCGAGTTTGGTAACTGCCATCATTCTGCATTTGAGACCTATCTCAGCCATCTTCCCGGCCTTGTGATAGCCTAGCTTGTATGTGTGCGATATCTTGTCCAGCACGTCCTTTGGTGTATTTGCGCTCCCAAGGAGGTTCAGGAAGGTTTCTGGACCCACCCCGGTTCTGCAGGCGCTGACCAGTATGATCACCCCACCGTCCCGCACAGCGTATTTTGCGTTATCTAACGCCTTCTGCGATTGATAAAGGTCGATGTCATATGGGAACGCGGTCACCGCGACCACGACATCTGCTTTTTCCTTCAGCTTGACGACGAACACCTCATCCGCCTTCTTGACGGCGCCTCGGAAAGCTCGTTTCAGGTCCCCGGCAGATGCATGGCATATCCGGTGGTCCTTGTCCAGGACAACCATTATCGTGAAAATGCGTTTATCTCTCAGAGCGTGGACGACTTCTTCCATATCTTCGTGTACTGGGTTCCCCTTCAATCTGAGGGACTGGGCTTCCAGCTTCAGGGCTAGCTTGTGGTTCTGTTCTATGGTCTCATACGCCGCCACGCCTGGCAGGAACGATTTCCTGCCCCCGGTATATCCTGCGAAGTAATGTGGCTCAACGCTGCTTATCACAAGGATCCTGTCCGCATCCATGACCTTGCGGTTCAACCTGAGTTCCGTGCCGTTCTTCGAAGTCCCGATGAACATCATCTCGCTATGCTTCGAATCGTGGGCTACTACCTTTTCCTTGATCCGGTCGTACATCTCCCCGAAGATGAACCGATACTCTTCCTCTGTGGGTGCCCGGTGCATACCCGTCGCGATGATGTAACTGACATCCGAGCTCTCAAGGTGTGCGTTGATCTCCTTCAGTATTCTACCTGTCGGAGTGGGTCTAGTCGCATCATTGACGATGACCAGAACGTTCTTGGCTCCTTTCAGGAAATTGTCGAGGTTGTCCGAACCGAATGGGTTGGCGATTGCCTCTTCGAGGAGTCGGCCTTCATCGACTGGCGGCAACTCCTTCGGGTGCACAATTTCGCCGATGTTCTCGTCTGGGAGGTCAGCGACCTCCCTTCCATCCCCATACTTGACCTCTATGCGCATGCGGAATACCGGCGAGCAATAGAGCTTCCTGTATTAGTACGTTAAGGTTTGTCACGGTAAGCGTCGGGTCTCTTTTGGTCCGGTCTTAAGAAGGCTTAATTATGTCGTATGAATCTTGTATCATCCATGAAGACTCTCGGGACCCTGGGTGAGCGCGAGGCCATAAGGGTTATCGACAGGATCGTCAAGAGCGATGTCCCCGTAGGCATCGGGGATGACTGCGCAGCTATGGACATTGGCGACAAGTATCTGCTGGTAACCACGGACATGATGGTCACCAAGACACATATCCCGAAGGGCATGGGTCCATATGACATCGGCTGGTCGCTGGTGGCAGTGAACCTGAGCGACATCGCCGCAATGGGTGGCAGACCTCTGGGCGTAGTGACCGCAATAGGCATAACCAAGGGGCATCCGATAGACTTCCTGGAGCAGATGGTCGATGGAATGAATGACTGTGCCCTCCGGTTCGGCACTTCGATTGTTGGCGGGGACACCAAGGAGCACGAAGACCTCATCCTCTGTGGAACCGCGGTTGGCGAAGTCGACAAGGATAAGATCCTGCTCAGAAAGGGTGCGAGGCCAGGGGATCTGATTGTAGTCACTGGTTGCCTGGGCAGGGCAGGCTCCGGATTCTTTTCTTTGAAGCGTGGTCTCAGCCTGAAGGAGGCTGAGGATCAACTCAAAAGACCATGGCCGAGGATTAAGGAAGGCATGGTGCTAGGGTCCTCGGGTTGTGTCACTTCCTGCATGGATATCTCAGATGGTCTTTCTGCATCCATATTCGAGCTATCCAGGAATTCGGGATTGACCCACGAGATCGACTATGCCCTGATTCCGAAGGCTTCGGAGGTCTGCTTGGCATTCCAGGACGCTGAGCGCCAGAAGGACCTGGTGCTCAATTTCGGTGACGATTTCGAACTTCTGTTCACTATGAAGAGGGAGCGCGAGGCCGACCTCGCAGCTCTGTCAGAACAGGTCGGTTGCCCCTTGACGGTGATAGGCAAAGTGACGAGTGGTGAGGAGAACATCCTTATCGACAATGGACGAAGGGAGAAACTGGAGAATCTCGGATATGAGCACTTCCGAATTCGCAAGGCATGAAGCGCTTCATTACTCGATCGAGGGAGGTAAGGTCAGATGCAACCTGTGCCCTCATGCATGCTTGATCTCCGATGGAAAGCGCGGAATATGCGGAGTGCGGGAACATCGCTCATCTAAGCTCTATTCGCTGATATTCGGAAGAGCATCCTCGATCCATCCTGACCCGATCGAGAAGAAACCGCTATTCCATTTCCTTCCGGGGTCGACTGCGATCTCGTTCGGGAGTGTTGGCTGCAACCTCTCATGTAGTCATTGTCAGAACCATGGCATCTCCCGAGCGGATCCATCTGATTCAGAGCTGGTGACCATCACGCCGGATGATGTGGTCCGCTATGCCAAGAATGCCGGCGCGTCTTCCGTATCCTGGACCTACAACGAACCTATAATCTGGCACGAATTCACAACGGTTGCTTCCAAGGTCGCACACGCGCATGGCCTCAAGACCAGCTATGTGACGAATGGTTTCATACAGGAGACCCCACTCAGGGAACTCCACGGCCTTATAGATGCCATGAACATCGATGTGAAGGCCTTTAAAGATGCATTTTACAGGAATGTCTGCGGGGCTCGCCTTGAGCCGGTTCTCAGAACATGCGAGATAGCCCATGAGTTGAATATTCACATTGAGTTGACATATCTCGTTATCCCAAAGCACAACGACGCTGAAGAGGAACTCCGGGATTTTTCCCGGTGGGTGAACGACAAGCTGAGCCCAGAGGTTCCTGTTCACTTCTCAGCATTCCATCCTGATTACAGACTCACGGACGTGCCACGCACGCCGACATCCACATTGGAGCGAGCGTACCGAGTCGCGAAAGCCTCGGGTCTTGAATATGTATATCTGGGGAATGTCCATGCTGCCGATAAGGAGAACACGTACTGTCCGGACTGCGGCTCCCTGATGATCGAACGTGATGGCTTCTTCGTATCGATGAATATGTCCAAGGACGGTGTCTGCAGCAAGTGCGGCAGATCGCTGAACCTGATAGTCCCACTCTAGGAGGATAATTCTGGAATGGACCTGCGGGACGTGATCGAGGCCCTTGAGAGAGGGTGTGGACGGGATGAATGGTGGCCTTCTGAATCAGTCTTCGAAGTCATCGTGGGCGCCATCCTGGCACAGCGCGTATCCTGGAAGAACGTCCAGATCGCCATTGCCAATCTAAAATGCGCCCAGGTTCTCGATCCACGAGCAATAATGGGACTCGATGAATCACGCTTACAGGAACTGATTCGCCCGTCAGGATTCTATAGACAGAAAGCCAGGTATCTGAGGACATTTTCCGCATACCTGATCGATCGATATGACGGGGATATCAAGCTCATGAAGGGTATACGAACTGCCCAGCTTCGTGGAGAACTGCTATCTCTGGACGGTATCGGCCCAGAGACCGCCGATACAATACTCCTTTACGCGCTTGGGCATCCAAGCTTCGTCGTGGATTCCTATGCATTCCGCCTCTTTGATCGGCTAGGGCTGGGTCTTGGTCGATCCTATGACAAGGTCAAGACTGAGGTCGAGGATGCGATTGGCAGGGATGTTCGAAGACTCTCCCTGGCACACGCACTAGTCGTGACTCATTGCAAAACACATTGTCTCGCAACCCCTCTATGTCTAGGTTGTCCATTCTCCGGGATTTGTCCTTCAGAGGTTCATGATGGGTAGAAGTATGTTGCCCACGATTGTCGTGAACACCAAGCTTGCGAATATCGGGATGATGAAAGGCACCTTTGGAGTGATCCAGAGACGTTCATGACCGGCGGCGACCAGTAGCTCAACCTCTGATTCAAGTTCTTCCTTTCTCCGCGGTTTTGTATGTCGCACATGGTTTCCATCGACGATATGTTCCATGAGCCAGACATGTTTTCCACGGATTTCATCTGCATCCATCTTGTACCCGAGGAACGCATATGGTATCTCGAATTCTCTAGATGCGATATTCTTCACAACGAATAGGATTGGCAGGAACGCGACCAGAATCGCTGCATTTACAAGGACGATGAACGAGAACGGGAAGAAGACCTCGGTATACCAATCTCCCAATGCAATTATCGGGAAGATGTCGATCTGAGGGTAGAATGGGAACATGATCGAGAGCGCAATCAAGGCCTTCGCATCCGCTCCTCCGCGGATGATGTCGAAGGCGTACATCACTATTATCGCGAACATCATCACAGGGATTGTCATCAGATGGAGGAAATATTCGTCATCTCTCCACATGTATGCAAGGATGATCGTGGATGCGATTGCGCAGCCATATTCGAGCAATGGGGCGAGTCCTGCCAATGGGCTATCGTCTCGGAAATCGATGTAGACATCGGCGAGAATGGCAAGGATAGGTACCAATATCAGGAGATATTCAAGCCGCACCTCTTCGATGACCATCCTCAACGAGAGGATGGCGATAGCGATCACCGACAGAACTATCCAGAATCGGTTGCTGACTCTTCTTGTCTTAAAATCGAGATATGATGCGTACCCAAGGATAGAACCTGTTGCGATTATTTGGATGATAGTTATGAATGTTGTATCGTCCACGCGAGAGCATTATTATTTCCATACTTAAGTCATTCGAGATTGCATTCGCAAATCTGATTGTCCGATTCGACTATCATAATCCAATCATGCCGCTATCTGAACCATTGAATGAACGGACAGTTCTCATCTATGACAGGGATGGTACACTCCACCCTGAGCGATTTGACATTGCCTGTCATGCATGCTTGGAATGGGGGGGATCCTGACAATAGGAGTTGCCAAGAAGCTGCTCGATGGAACCCTCTGCGGGAGGGCATGCAAGAACCCCCGAGAAGTCTGGCTGAATAACGGGGTCTTCGGCTATGAATATTCCACGAGCGGGTCGGGAAGACCGATATACGTATCTGCAGGTGATGGCATATCTCAGAACAAGCAATGGCCGTTGTCAAGAAAATGACAGTACATCATGTATTTGAGCCCGCGAGGCTAGCTCATACAGCCGCGGACAATGCGCGTCGGGCAAAAACTCACAAATAGACGGGTCACAGTGGGTGTCAATCGATGCGTATCTGTGTATTTGGTGCGGGCTCCCTGGGCAGTGCGATTGGAGGTTTGTTATCCTCGAAGCACGAGCTTACCCTGGTAGGTAGGGATCCTCACATCGCTGCGATCACTAACGGCGGATTGAGAATCATGGGTGGTCGAGATATATCCGTCCACCTGGATGCGAGGACCGCACTTGACGATATTTCTCAGCCAGACTTGCTGATAATGGCAGTCAAGGCATACGATACAGAATCTGCCATCGCTATCTGTCGATCTGTGATCGGGGAGGACACCATGGTGCTCACACTACAGAATGGCCTGGGGAATCTCGAAGCATTGAGGTCCTGGAAAGGTGCGAAGGCCTTTGGCGGATCGACGACCATGGGAGCGATGCTCGAATCACCTGGCACTGTTCGACTCTCTGGGTTAGGCCGGACGGTGATTGGGTCCGATATCGACCCAGATGGCGCGCGTAAGATCGCCGATGCACTATCCCAATCAGGGATCCCGACGACCACCAACGAGAATGTGATTGAGGAGATATGGTCCAAGGCGATCGTGAGCGCTTCGATAAACCCTCTGACTGCGGTATTGCGCGTCTCGAACGGCGCTCTGTTGGATAGCGATGTTATATCTCGCTTGATGGATGAAGTATGCTCGGAATGCGTCGCCATCTCCAATGCGGCCGGGATACCCCTCCCACATGGATCTCTGACTGAGCGAGTACATCAAGTGGTAATGGGAACGTCCTCAAACAGGTCTAGTATGTTGAGGGATGTCGAGATGGGCAGAAGAACCGAGATATCTCATATAACTGGCATCATGTGCAAGTACGCCTCATCCCTTGCCGTTCCTGCACCCCTTAATCGCACATTATTGGCTATGGTTGAATCGCTGGCTATCGTCCGTGGAGAAAGGTTAATATCGTAACAAGCTACTCTTCCGCACCGTGGTAAGATGGTAGATGTGAAGGAGCTAGCCGCCAACGCCAAAGTGCTCAGGAAGAAGGGCTTGAGTGTGAGGGAGATTGCAGATGAATTGCACCTTTCGATTGATACAGTCAACTATCTGATTGAATACGGAGCCGAAGGATTGCCGCCATCCGATGTGAAGATCGGATGGAGATCCATCGGAGTGTCAGGATACAGGATAGGACTCCTGTCTGAAATGCTTGCGGACATAGCCCTTGAGGAACTCTCGAAGAGGGACAAACTGGCCGATGTGGTCCTGGGTATATCAATCAACGGAATCCCATTCGCCACAAAGCTTTCTGAGACAATGGGTCTCGATTTCGGGGTATATCGGCCGCATTCGGAGACGGAGTCCGGCGGAGCTTTCAGTTCGAACTTCGCATCTCCAGGTGATGGCAAGAAGATCATCGTCATAGACGATGTCCTCAGTACCGGCGCGACGATCAAAGGCGCCATAACAGATATCCGCGAGGCTGGAGGAGATCCGGTCCTGGTCCTTGTCATCGTGAACAAGAGCAGCTTGAACGAGATCGATGGTGTGCCGCTCAGAGGGCTCATCCGATCGAGATCTCTCGGCGGTACGATCCTCGGAGGAGCTGCCAAGAAAGGCTTCCCGTACGACTAGAATTTCTTCGCGGAGAGCCTCAGTGCCTCCAGGACGGGCATCGGTCTGCCCAGCATGAACCGTTCCAGGGCACCTCCTCCCGTGCTGCAATACGAGAATCTGTCCATGAGGCCTAGCTTGTTGGCCGCCGCGCTTGAATGCCCTCCACCTATGACTGAGAAAGCCCCTGATTCCACCATCGCTTCGTAGATCGCCTTTGTCCCAGTCGCGAAGGCCTCCCTCTCGAAGACTCCTGGAGGTCCGGATAGGAATATAGTCTTCGATTTGAGTATGATTGCAGAGTATGCGGCGATGGTCTTGGATCCTATGTCAAGGACCCCGGCATCGACAGGGAGTCCATCGATCTCGAACTCCGCCCGTTCCCCTTCGACGTCTATTGCAGCATCTGATGGTAGGATGATCTTCTCCGAATGCTTTTCGTAGAGTCTCCTCGCAGATTCAGCGACCTCGGATCCTGCTACATCCCTCTCTATCAATCCCTCTGTTCTCGAGCCTACTCTCTTCCCGAGACACCATAGGAATCCATAACCTGCAAGTCCTGCCACCAAGACGTGGTCCACGCTGTCCTCCTCGACAAGCTTGGAGATCGCCTGCAGCGCATCGGAGAGCTTCTTGCCTCCGAATATGTAAGTCGATGGTCTCTTAGGATTCTGGAATACCTCTGTCAGAGTCAATACTTCCTTTTCGAGGAGTCTCCCAGCGGCAGAAGGCATCGCACTCGCAAATCCGACCAGCGATGCGTGAGTCCTATGGGATGATGCGAAAGCATCATTGACGAATAAATCGAACCTTGGTGAGAGCTCCTTCACGAGTTCAGATTGAGCATGCTCGTCAGGGGTTCGACTGAGTTGCTCTTCCGAGAAGAATCTGACATTCTTCATCAGGACGCACTCGCCTTCGGTTATGCTGTCTATGACCTTCTGGGCGTATCCGCCAAATAAATCATCGACATATTTCACCTTCCTTCCGAGATACCTGGTAAGGAAGTTCGCGTGCTCGTTCAATGGTATGAAATCATAATCGCCAGGCCTTCCCTGATGGGCCAGGACAACAACCTTGGCTCCACGATCGAGCAGCTCTCTGATGGTGGGGACGGAAGACAATATCTTCGACCCATCCTCGAGCATCAGGGTCTTTTCATTCACAGGTGAATTGATGTCGACTCTGAGAAGCACCTTCTTGCCTTTCAGATCAAAGTCGTCCAGTGTATGAAATCCCATCCGACTCGCTCCTTCACACGTCCTGTCGGAGACCATTTCCTTGCGACGTCCGTCGCCCGCGTGAATCGGCCCGCGCTTGTGCGCCGAACCTCCTGAAACGCTCTTCAACACCGAAGCCCCCATGCTCCGGCAGACCCGGAGCAGACTGCGGAAATCATCTGGTGTACCACAATGAACGTTCCATATAAATCCTTGGCGTTACTATCAGCGAGAGGAAGCAGATAGAAAGTATTTAGATGGGGAGTGGCGATTGGTAAATGTGGATACGTTCAACAGCTGTTTTTGCCACAATGATTCAAGAATGGAGTGTTTGATTTGAAGGCTATTGCGATAGACAAGTTACTCGTGAAGGACATAATGACCCAGTCTCCGTTGACCGCAGACAAGGGAGAGACCGTTTCCCAAATGATATCGAAGATGAGGAAGAACAAGGTCCGGGAGATACCCATTGTAGAGGGCGGCAAACCGCTGGGTCTGATTAGCTACAAGGCTCTATTGGCTCGGAGGAACGTTCCGCTGACGGCAAAAGTCGAGCATATCATGATCCCCTGTCCGAATCTGGAGGAAGACATGAGCATACTGCATGCGGCCGAGGAACTGATGTTGGCCGGTGTCCGCGGGGCCCCTGTAGTCAGGAACCGCAAGATGGTCGGTTTCCTGTCAAGGACAGACATCGTAAGGATCCTGCCGCAGGTCGATGAATTGAAAGGCCGTCAGGTCCAGGATTTCATGAGCAAGACTCCTCAGTCAGTCACAGAGAAGGAGACCATCCGAAAGGCCCAGATCATCATGAAGGGCTTGGATGAAAAGGGGTTGCCAGTCGTCGATGATATCGGTCTTTTGATCGGTGCCATAGGCATGACCGAGATCATGGACGTGATGTGGTCGCCAAAGGCTTCGAAGCCTCCGAATGAGATCAAGGGCTCGGACCGGGAGGCTGCTGACATTCGAGTGGGGAGCGTCATGAACCGATCCCCTGTCTACATCTCCCCCACAGATACCGTCGAGAAGGCGGTCTCAATCATGCTCAAGAAGAACCTGTCCACTCTGTTCGTTACTGATGGGAACAAGCTCATCGGGGTCGTGTCCCAGTTCGACCTGATGGAGCAGGTCATCAGTCTCAAGCCGAGAGAGGGCGTCTATGTCCAGATAACTGGCCTCGACTTCGATGATCCAGAGGTGTACGACGTTCTCTACGAACTCATTGGTAAAGCCATGAAGCGGATTGATAGGTTCGAATCACCCCGGGTGTTCACCCTCCATGCGAGCGTACACCATCCGGAAGGCTTGAAGAGCAAGTACGGCCTGGGTGCAAGACTCACCACTGCGAAGAACATGTACTACGGCAAGATTGTTGATTGGGATTTATACAAGGCTGCGGACGAACTGCTCAACACACTCGAGAAGAATGTCAAGAGGGATCACGAGAAGCGGCTCGACCTGGTCAAGAAACGGAAATAGAAGTCATAGGTCCCAATACTCGGACGCGTTGCGTTTGCATCGTTCAATCACGTTGCGTCCGAGGCAACTATTGTCTATCATGTCCATGAAGTCCAGTGGCACCTCGATTCCTTGCATTGCGCCATAGGCTCCTGCAACCACTTCCGCCAGTGAAGGTACATCATACCCCCCCTCGAGCATGAACGTGACCCTGTTTCTGCAGCTCTTGGCCAGCTCCAAAAGGCTCTTGACCTGTCGTACATGTCCATCCGAAGACAGGCTGAGGGATGCGAGAGGGTCCCTGTAGTGGTTATCCACTCCCAGGCTCACTAGTATCGCATCTGGGTCGAACTGTTCCAGTACCGGCTTCAAGAAATCGCTGTAAGCCACATCGTATGTGGAGTCTCCACATCCAGACGGGAATGGCATGTTGAAGTTGAACCCCTTTCCTTCCCCTTTGCCGACGAAATCCACATTTCCAGTTCCTGGGAAGATGCCCATCTGATGCGTGGATATGTAAAGGACCTGAGGGTCGCTAGCGAATATCTGCTCCGTCCCGTTTCCGTGATGGACATCCAAATCGACGATGGCGATCTTTCTATCCCCATTCTTAAGAAGATACTTTGCAGCTATCGATATGTTGTTGAAATAGCAGAATCCCATCCCATAGTTCTGTCCTGAATGGTGGCCAGGAGGCCTCGTCATCGCCAGGGCTGGTTTTCCAGATTCCTTGGAGAACCGCACAGCATCGATCGCGCACTCAGCGGACAGGGCGGCTATTGCATAGGTCTCGTGATGGACCCTGGTGTCCATGGTCAGGCTGCATTCGCCGCAGGTCTCGATGAAGTCGATATAATCTCTATCATGGACGAGTTCAAGGTGTGCCCTCTGTCCCATCTTCGACGCCCTTACATCCCCCCACAGATCGTGGGCTTTCAACTTCTGCACTATCCCACGTAGTCTCTCTGGTGATTCAGGGTGGAATGGGTCCTGCACATGTCCGTAGAATTCCTCGTTGAAGAATATGGCCACGTAACCCCCTTAATCGATTCTCCGTAGATAAGCGTTATCTCAAATACCGACTGGCTTGCGCAATGTTCATATCTGATTGGATCCCCTTTCACTCACATGATTGATTCGACCATTCGATATTTCGATTCGCCTGGCAAGAGAAATACCGATCAGGTCATGGACGCCGTGACCAGACGGTTGGAGCTCGGTGGCATCACACACATTGTCGTCGCCAGCAATTCCGGGTATACTGTCGAGAGGTTGCTTTCCAGAGTTGGGGACAGGCCAATCAATGTCGTCGCCGTCACCCATCATTGCGGATTCAAGACGGAGGGAGAATGCGAGATGGAACAGGATGTCGAGGATTCACTCCGGTCCAAAGGCGTTCGGATCGTGAGGGCGTCACACGTGCTATCTGGCATCGAACGTTCCATCACGAAAGAGCTAGGTGGCGCATCTCGGGTTGAAGCGATTTCCGAATCGTTGCGAGCACTCTTCGGCCAAGGACTCAAGGTATGTGTCGAGATCACCGTGATGGCTGCCGATAATGGTGCGATTCCATGCGGGGACCTCGAGGTCATGGCCATCGGGGGCACTGGCACCGGTGCAGATACCGCCTGCATCGTCAGGCCCGCGCATGCAAACTCTTTCTTCGACTTCGAAATACGTGAAATACTGGCGATTCCAAGGGTAAAGAGGAAGGGGAAGCGAAAGTAACATATGCTGGAGACGGTCGTCCCAATAGTGGTAGGACCATGAGTATCGAGCAACTTATCGTAATGATCATAGCATTGATACTCGTGACACTGATCTTCTTCGTCAGCGCGTCTCTGGTGGGCGGAGATTGGTCGATGGACGGATCTTATGCTCTACGCCTCGTGCTCGTATCCTTCATGGCCGTACTGGTGATTCCGCTTCTCAGAAACATCGCCTCAGAGGCGGATTTCGGCGACCTCGGGTTGTTGTTCGCTTTCGTAGTGCTCGTCGTGGTCGTCAGATTCGTCCTGGTGGAGGAACTTCCGGTCTCCGATGATTGGGCTGCTTCTCTGGTCATTTCTTTCCTAGGGGTCATCCTAATCTATCTGGTTGAAGAGATCGCGCAACGATTCTTCGATATACGTATGCTGGCAATCTTCTAGATGCTCCTGAACTCCTTCGTGCACGGAGTGAGTATCTGGCAGCCCTTCTTTGTGATCAGCACATCGTCCTCGATACGCACCCCACCGAACCCCTTTATATATACTCCGGGTTCGACCGTCAGGACCATTCCTTCCTTAAGGACCATGTCCCTTGCGTATGATATCGCCCCGGGATCATGTACGGACATTCCCAGACCGTGTCCCGTGCTATGGATGAACCGCCCTCTGAACTTGCTCCTGTCGATGATGCTCCTAGCCACCAGATCCACTTCCTTTCCACTGACACCCGCATGTATTGCGTCGATGGCCGCCATCTGTGCTTCCAGGACCGTCTCGTACATCTCCCTCTGCCTTGGATTCGACTCTCCACATATGAAAGTCCTGGTCACGTCCGATACATATCTCTTGTACTCAGCGCCAAAATCGAACAAGGCGAATTGTCCTTTCCTCAGCTTCTTCTGACCGGGATAGTAATGCGGTTCAGCACTACTCGCACCAAAAGCCACTGCGGTGACGAAAGCCGGTCCAGTGGCTCCGAGCCTCATCATCATATGATTGAGTTCCGCGGCCCCTTCGGTCTCAGTGTCCCCTTCCGAGACCATCTCCGGTATCTTGTCGGCGACCAATGTCGCGATCTTGCAGGCTTTCTTGATCCTGACGATTTCATCGGGCTGCTTCAGCATCCGAGCGTTCTCGATGTCCTGTGAAACATCGAGCAACTTGATTCCCTTGGCCGCTTTCTTGATCTTGAGATAATTGGCGTGTGTCAGTTCACGCGCGTTGATGCCTATCGCCCGGTACCCCCTGAGCTTCCTTTCTAGTAACTTGGTACGGTGTTCAGTACTTTCGAACACCGCCGTTCTGACTCCCGAGGTCACTGCGCTGAGTTCTTCCAGCTCCGAGCTGATCACTTCGGTCTTCTTAGGGGTGACAATGGCTATGCATCCCTCGAAAAGGCCGTTCGGAATGCCCGTGGCATAGAAGAAGCTCGTGTCCAGGTTCGGGTCCGTACCATTCATGAGCACAACGGCATCCACTTCTGTCTTCATAGATGCAAAGATGCACTTTTCCTTCGTCGACAAGTCATCACTGGCAGAATAATATGCATCACGATATAAGAGGTTAATGAGCCTAGACTCCAACCCACATATGTCCCGTGATCTTCCGTATGGCCGATATTGCGGACAATGCTGCCAGGTAACTCGTCTTCGGATTGCGCGGCGATGGTAGGTTTCTCGTGACCACGTCCAGTTCGCCGAACTTTCCCTTCGCCCTCAAATTGTGCTCGTTGGTCTTTACCTGCGGGTCGCAGACTATTCTTATCGTGGTTTTCTCGAAACCGACCCCTGCAAGCGATATCGTGGCAGCGATATTGATGTTCTGGGGGAAGTGTTTGACCGCCTCCCTGGCAGAACCGTGGAACAGCTCCGTCCTTACGCGGATTTCTGAGGGGATGATCCCCCTGGATTCCAGATATGCGCTGGGACCGAAGGCCGATGGAGGTTTCGTAGTCGTGAGCGTCACCTCATCTATCTCCTCCATGCTCGCCGAGGAAAGAGCGTCGATCCCTCCTATGGCCCCGCTCGGGATGAATATTTTGGCACCCTTTCGCTTCGATAATCGGTGAGTGTCCGCCTGGAACTCCTCGTCCTGGAAGACTCCGACGCTCATGACTAGAACATTCACCCCTGCTGAAAGAGCGAGGGGCACATAATATCTGGCAGCGTCTTGACTGGCAGCCTCGGCCACCAATCCGATCTCCCCAAGGATTGGCACAATATCTGGAACATAGACAACCTTCTTCGTATGCTCCTGAAGCCTGGTCGCACATTCCTGGGACCGATCAGTCAGATATGTTACTTCCACCTCTGGGAAGTCGTCCACTGCCTTCGCGATTGTCGTGCCAATCGCGCCACATCCGATGACGCAGATCTTCACGTTCTGGAGGAAATCCCGAGGGATATAAAAGCTTTCAGAGGCAACGGTTCTGCATATAGGCATGTCAACGCCGGCATGAACCTGCTGCAGACAGCCTTCCCGGAAGGGGTGGCAGGGGCCTTACGGTTCAGGCCCGGCGCGTTCCAGCATGACGTGGTGATGATCCTCTACGACCCAGCGAAGGGCGTACGGTCGGAGCCGAATTGGACGAATCGATCGGTCGGGCGGTCATGATGACCACCACCCAATAATTGACAGAACCAGAGCCAACAATCATCGTTCCTGCATTGAACTGGTATATGCATCTATGTAGCATCCTTTTTGAATAGGAACTATAGTACCTATTCTCGATGAACGACCTCTCTGACCGTCTGGCGAAAGCTTTGGGGTCACGATTATGCAGCTCCCTCGATTATGTCGAATTGAGATCGGAATCCACAGTTCACACTGCGATCAACCAATGCGATTCTGGTGTCGAAGTCATTTCTCGCAGATATGAATCCGGGCACTCCGCGCGTGTGTTGAATAATGGTTGCTGGGGTTTCTCTGTATCCGATGGTTTCCGAGACATCCAATCAACCATACGGAATGCTGCGAAAGCCGCATCAGTGGTCCCACCTAGGGACGGTGAGGCTCCTGCCGAATTGTGTAAGATCAAGCCGATTCAGCGGCATGTGCGTTCGCGCACGCGGGAACCTCTCCAAGAAATCGATATGGATGAAAAGATCTCGTTCCTGAAGGAGATATGTCTGGGTATAATCCATTCCGATCCGAGGATCACGACGTCCGTGACGAATTATCGTGATACATCTGGTCAGAAACTGCTGGTCACCAGTGAAGGGACATGTGTTGTGACCGATGTCTCACTTGCAGGTCTCATGACCTCCGCATCGGGGCGGGTCGCTGGTCGTTCCGTTTCGTCCAGGGACGAAGTGGGAACAGTGACTCGTGGTTGGGACTTCTTCGAGAAGAAAGAGACTGCGAAAACGATAACTGATAGACTGGTGAAACGTATTCAGGGTCAGATGAATGGAATTCCTGCGAAACGCGGGACATTTCCGTGCATCCTTTCCCCAAGAGTCGTTGGCATGCTCGCCCATGAGGCGCTCGGACATCTTGCCGAAGCGGATTCCTTCTCCACCGGTGCCTTCGGTGACCTTGAAGGAAAGCGGGTTGCTCCGGAGAACATCACGATACTAGATTCTCCGTCAATCAACGATGGTTTTGGCAACATCAAGATTGATGACGAGGGTGTGATTGCGAGAGATGCGGTCCTGATACGGAACGGGGTTCTGGGCGAGCAGATGACGGACCGAGAATGGGCTGCCCGCCTCGGGACCCCTCCAACAGGAAACGCACGAGCGGAATCCTACCGGGTGCCCCCAATAATCAGGATGAGGAACACATACTTTGCAGGGGGCGACATGTCTCTCGATGAATTACTTGAGGACAAGAAGTTCGGTTACTATTGTGTGGACGTCAAAGGTGGCCAGACCGAGACCAATTCGAGTTTTCAGGTCGGTATCCAAGAATGCTATGAGATTCGTGATGGCGAGATATCAAAGCCGGTCCGCGACCTCGCGTTCAGCGGGATTGCAGTCGATTCGTTGCAGATGATCGACGGCCTTGGAGATGATTTCGAAATCGAATCGAGTTATTGCGGGAAATTATTCCAGTATATGGCGACCAGCGATGGTGGTCCTCATATGAGTCTGAAGAAAGGAGCTATCGTCTTCGGGGGGTCTGGATGATGACCCTCAAACCGCTCGGGCAGGAGACCCAGTTGAGAGAAGTCCTTGAAACCATCCCTGATCATGCGAGAAGGCTGGGCTTGAATGAGTTCGAAGCCTTCGCGTATTCCAAATCCTCCCGATGCCTGATGATTGATACGAACCGTATCAACTCGGCTACTGTCGTCGAGAGCACGGGTCTGTCAATCAGGGTGGTCCGCGATGCCAGGGCAGGCGCATCATTCTGCAGTTCGTTCAGATCAAAGGACATCGAGAAGTGCATGCGCAGCGCGAAAGCGCTCACAGCTTCTAACCAACCGGATTTGGATTGGCCTGGATTCCCCTGCTCGAAGGGCAAGTATCCTGAGGTCAAGGGTCTGTTCGATTCCGGACTCATCTCTCTTGAACTCAACGGGCTTAAGGATATGGCCGAGACGATGATAGAAGGTGCCCGATCGGTCGCCGAACCCATTTCCGTCACCCTTGGGGGTGTAGAATGTTCAATCCAGTCGACAGGCGTGCTCAATTCGTCCGGAATAGAAGCTCATAGGCGGGAGACCGCACTGCAGGCCTTCTGCGTGTCGCTCTGGGGAAGTGGGTCCTCGGTCACAGCGGAGTCCGCTCAGGGATCGATGTCTCGTTCGACGAATATGGACTTCGAGAAAATCGGTCGGGACAGTGCCGAGATCGCACTCAAATCCTCGGTCATAGCAGGGTCCCATACCGGTGAATGTGATGTAGTTTTCAGTCCGGCCGCACTCGGGGACAGTGACTCCGGCCTTCTGAACATAATGATGCAGAAATCCCTGTCCGGCCAGAGCGTCATTAGAAAGAATTCGTTTCTATCGGAATTATTGGGGGAGCAGATTGCCCCCAAGGAACTCACGATCTATGATAATCCTGTTCTAAGTGGTGCAGGCGGATCCAAGCAGTTCGATGATGAAGGCATGCCGACGAAGAAGAAGACGCTGATAAAAGAAGGTGTCGTGAACGGTTTTGTCTGGGACAACTACTATGGCGCGAAGGCCCATAGGTCATCGACTGGGAACGCTGTCAGGAACCAGCTAACCGGGGCAGTATCCTCATCTCCCCTGAACCTCCAGATCCGACCTGGCAGTGGGATGCTCGAGGATCTTGTTGCGGAGGTCGACGATGGATATCTCGTATGGTCTGGTCAGGGCGTCCATACGAGCAATCTTGAGACGGGTGATTTCTCCTTCGTTGCGAACCCGGGTCTGAAGATACGTAAGGGACAGATAGTCGGTGGGGCGAGGGGAGTCATGATATCTGGAAATCTGTTGGAACTCATCAAAGGAATCTCACGGATAGGTGCAGATATCACGGATTATGGCAATAATCTAATGCCTAGCATTAGATTCAGCAATGTCAAAGTGACGACTGGCTGAGGATATCGATGCAGGCATCACGACGAGATGCGAAGAAAAAGGCGGCTGAGATCGACAGTCTGCTCGTAAAATGCTATGGTGACGACAAGGTTGTCCCAAATGATGATCCACTCGATACCCTGGTCGAGACCATACTCTCTCAGAATACGACCGATCTCAATTCTCATAGGAGCTACCTGGCCCTGAAGAAGGAGTATCCGACATGGGAGTCCATGGAGCGCGAGGATCCAGCGAGAATCGCCAAGATAATTCGCTCAGGGGGGTTAGCCGAAATCAAGGCGCATAGGATATTGGATGCCCTTGAGTATATTCGCTCCGAGCGGGGAGAGCTAGAGCTGAGTTTTCTAAGGCAGATGACGCCTTCAGGGGCGGACAGATGGCTTGCTGGAATGAAAGGCGTGGGACCAAAGACTCGTGCGATTGTTCTGCTGTTCTCACTGGGAATGCCTGCATTCCCCGTCGACACTCACGTACATAGAGTGTCCCGTAGGCTCGGATTGATCTGCGAGAAGACCTCCAGGGAGTCTGCCCAGGAGGAGCTTGCGAAGATTGTGCCTTTACGGAGGTTCTATCCCTTCCACATCAATCTGATCGAACACGGACGGGCAATATGCAGGTCTCAGAACCCTCGATGTGAGCAATGCCAGATATCTCACCTATGTGATCATCACCAATCACGGTTTGAAGCATAGAGTTGATATATGCTCAAGTCCACTGTCAATCTGCATGAGATACAGGCTGTTGGAACACACTGCCGACGCGATGGTCGAAGCCCATGGAGAGACCTTGGAGGAGAGATTCGCGAACGCGGCATACGCTTTGTTCGATCAGATGACCGATGTGAGCAAGATACAGCCGACTGGTGAGATGAGGATACAGATTGAAGCAGGAACAAGGGAACAGCTTCTCGTCGACTTCTTGCAGGAACTGCTCTTCTTGCATGATGCCGAGAACTTGGTGTTCAGCAGGTTCGACATCATCTTGGATGGAAACAAACTGGATGCACATATCCATGGAGAGGAATTCGATGACGAGCGACATACGAAACGTTCTGTCGTCAAGGGTGTGACGTATCACAAGCTAGAATTCAATGATGCTCATAAGACACTGGTCGTACTCTTCGATGTGTGAGGTGAGACGATGAAATCATCAGCCATGGCGTATCCGATTCAAGGGCTAATCAAATATCACGGACTTAAGGACGAGCAGCTCCGACTGCCATATCACGATTCTATATCAGTCTCGACGTCTCCCACAGCAAGCCACACAACTATTGAATTCGGCGATTTCGAAGAGGATGTGGCGGAGGTCGACTCACGCACTCTGACTGGGAGGGAGCTCGAGAGGGTACTTTCAGTCGTTGATGTCGTACGGGCGAGAGCCAGTATCGAAGACCATTTCAGGATGGTCTCGAAGAATAACTTTCCATCGAACGTGGGGTTGGGGTCGTCTGCCTCAGGATTCGCTGCGCTCGCAGTAGCTTCATGCGATGCTGCAAAGCTGGATCTGTCCCTTGAACAGATTTCCATCATTGCGCGTCGTGGCGCAGGATCCGCATCGCGCTCCGTCACCGGAGGATTCTCCAGATGGAAGGCTGGCCATGATGATGAGGAATCGTATTCATACCAGATCGCGTCCGAGGATTTCGAGATGGGGATCCTGGTAGCTCTCATCCCCGCTTTCAAGTACACGGAGAATGCGCATAGATCGGTGCTGGGATCACCCTTCTTCCATTCGCGGCTTGCATACGTCCACGGCGCCCTCTCAGAGATGGAGAACGCCATCACGAAGAGGGATATCGACCGCATAGGGATGCTGGCTGAGAGGGACTCTCTGATCCTGCACGGAATAACGATGACCGGCATAGATGAGACGATCCTTTGGAGACCAGAGACGGTGAAGGTGATACTCGAGGTCAGGAAGATGCGGTCCGAAGGGGTCCCCGCATACTTCTCGATAGATACTGGCGCCACCGTATACGTCAACACACATCCAGAGCATATCGCCGAGGTTGAGACAAGATTGAAGGATGCGGGTCTTGAGATCATCAGATGCGGTGTCGGCGGGGAGTCCCGCCTGACGGACGACCATCTGTTCTAGCTGGTGATCGCCGTTCTTCCGCAATTCGATTGCTTCCGTGAGCCAGATGTGCCCACCATCGACCAGGGGGCGAGGTTCTTGGAGACTGTGATGGATCCATCGCTCTCCAGTCTGCTCAATCTCTGGATGTTACGGATCTCTCCCGAGCACGGTTCGATTCTCTGACGTCTATCTGCTCTGTACCTCAGTGTAAGAGCGGTTCTCGTTCATGTCTTCCGACCGAACTTGCTGAATCTGTTTTTCTTCGTGCCCCCTCGGCCATAATCACCGAGTGAGTCCCCTAGTCGCTTCATGAGATCCTTCTGTTCAGATGACAACTTGGTCGGTATCTGGACAGTGACCTTCACGAATTCGTCCCCCTCGCCGTAGCCTCTCAGGTCCGGCACGCCCTTTCCTTTGAGTCTGAAAACGGTGCCCGTCTGAGTTCCTGGTGGTACCGTGACTCTCGCGGTCCCATTGAGCGTGGGCACGTCGATCTGTGCTCCCAGAGCCGCCTGTGTGAAAGTGATCGGTGTCTCCAGCCATAGGTCTCTTCCATCCCGTGCGAACACGGAATGCTCGTCGATATGGATTATGATATACAGGTCCCCTGGCGGGCCTCCGTTGGGGCCGGCCTCGCCAGCCCCTCTTATCCTAAGGCGCATGCCCTCTTCGGCACCCTTCGGGATCGATACCTTCAAGGTCGATGTGGTCTGGACAGCTCCATGTCCCTGGCAATCTGGACAGTTCTTCGTGATTTGGTTTCCTCTCCCTCTGCAGGTCGGACAATTGGCGATGGTCACAAAAGATGTGTTTCCGCGCTTTTGCGCTCTCTGGACCTGTCCCGCGCCCTTGCAGGTCGGACATGTCTTGACGTCCTCCTTCTTGGCGCCGATACCACCACAGGTCTTGCAGGCGATGCTGTGCGGTACCCTGATCTCCTTCTCGATTCCAGTCGCCGCTTCCTCAAGAGGTATGTCGATGTCGTATCTGAGAGACCTACCTTCGACGGGGCCTGTTCGTCTCATCCCTCCGCCGAAGAACTGATCGAAAATGCTCCCGCCAAAGCCTGAGAAATTACCGAATATGTCGCTGATATCCCCGAAGTGTGTGAAATCCGACCAGTCGAAACCGCCGTCTCTGAATGTGCTCTGGACGCCTTCATGTCCGTACTGGTCGTATCTGGTCTTCTTATCATCGTCTGCGAGGACCTCGTAGGCTTCAGAGAGTTCCTTGAACTTCTCCTCTGCCTGCTTTGGATCCTCCTTGTTGGTGTCAGGATGATACTTCATGGCCAGTTTTCTGTACGCCTTTTTGATTTCATCCTTCGCGGCGTTTCGAGATACCCCTAGTACCTCGTAGTAGTCTCTCTTCTGGACCATCGCATCATCACCGTCTCATTACATTCTCAGTCGATTCTGGTCGAGAGAATGAGGAAATAGGAAAAAGAGGTTTGGGTCACTTCTTGTCATCATCGTCGACGATCTTGTACTCAGCGTCCACATAACCGTCATCACCGCCACCTGATTGCTCGTCTCCACTGGGTGGAGGCGTCTGGGGCTCTTGGGATGCCGCCTGCTGAGCGGTCTCATAGACCTTCTTGCCGATCTCCAGCAGAGCCTTGTCTAGCTCCTCCAGCTTCTGCTTGATGATTTCCAGATCGTCGCCTGCCAGAGCGGTCTTGACCTCCTCGGATAATTTGGTCAAGCTCTCCTTGAGGTCCTGTGGCACCTTATCTCCCATCTCTTCCAGGATGTGCGTTACCTCGTATGTCCTCTGCTCAGCCTTGTTCCTCAGTTCCGCCTTCTCCTTACGCTTGAGATCCTCGTCCGCGAATCTCTCTGCGTCTTTGACCATCTTGTCGATGTCTTCCTTGCCGAGCTTCGTTGTTGCTGTGATAGTTATCTTCTGCTCCTTGCCGGTTCCTCGATCCTTCGCGCTGACATCGATTATGCCATTGGCATCGATGTCGAAGGTGACCTCTATCTGGGGCAAACCCCTCGGGGCCGGAGGTATTCCTATAAGGTGGAAGTTACCAAGCGTGACATTATCTGCAGCCATCGGTCTCTCTCCCTGTAAGACATGGATCTCGACGCTTGTCTGCCCGTCCGCAGCTGTGGAGAAGACTTCGCTCTTCCTCGTCGGTATGGTAGTGTTCCTTTCGATGAGTTTGTGGGACACTCCTCCGAGGGTCTCGACGCCCAGTGACAGAGGCGTCACATCGAGCAGTAGTATGTCTGTGACACTTCCCTCGATTATGCCTGCCTGTATGGAAGCACCCATGGCGACGCATTCCATCGGGTCCACACCTCTCACGATCTTGGGCCCGACGACTCCCTCGACGAACCTATGTACGATGGGCATCCTCGTTGGACCGCCTACCAATATGACCTTGTCTATCTTGTCTGCACTCAGCTTCCCATCCTCAAGCGCCTGCATAGTCGGTCCACGGCACTTATCCACAACTGGCTTGACCAGCTCTTCCAGCTTAGCCCTTGTGAGCTTCATGGTAAGGTGCCTCGGCCCCGAAGAGTCAGCGCTGAGATATGGAAGGTTTATTTCCGTCTCGAGCGTGGAGGATAGCTCTATTTTTGCCTTCTCTGCCGCCTCTCTGACCCTCTGCATCGCCATCTTGTCCTTTGTGATATCCATGCTGGAATCTGCCTTGAACTCCTTGGCGATGTAATCCACCATCGTGTTGTCCATGTCGGTACCGCCCAGCTGGGTGTCACCGCTCGTGGATATGACTTCGAAGACTCCATCGCCGAACTCCATTATGGTGACGTCGAGTGTGCCGCCGCCCAGATCGAAGACGAGTATCTTCTGTTCCTTTTCGGACTTGTCCAGTCCGTATGCCAGGGCAGCCGCGGTTGGTTCGTTGATTATCCTCACCACATCGAGGCCAGCTATCATTCCCGCATCCTTGGTCGCCTGTCTCTGGTTATCGTTGAAGTATGCCGGGACGGTGATGACTGCCTTCTCGACCTTTGTGCCGAGGTACGCTTCAGCATCGCGCTTTATCTTCTGCAGTATGAACGCGGATATCTGTTGGGGCGTGTACTCCTTTCCGTGCACTTTGGTTTTGTAGTCCGTCCCCATCTTCCGCTTGATCGCCATTATCGTTCCTTCCGGGTTGGAGACCGCCTGTCTCCTGGCTGGTTCGCCTACCAGCATCTGCCCGTCCTTCGTGAAAGCGACATACGACGGGAACGCCTTGCCTCCCAAGCTGGTTCCCTCTGCACTCGGTATTATCGTCGGCCTGCCGCCCTCTACCACAGCAGCTGCCGAATTGCTCGTGCCCAGGTCTATTCCTATGACCTTGGTCTTAGATTCTGCCATTCTTCACTCACCTCTCTATTTCTTCTGTCCTATTCTGATTTCTCGTCATCTGGATTATCGTGATTATCATTGTCCGGTCCGGTGATTTCAGCCAGTTCGGTCCTCTTGGCTACTTTCACTTTGGCCGGTCTGATGACCTTCCCTCCGAGGCTGTATCCTTTCTGGTACACCTCGAGTATCTTTCCGTCATCTGCATCCTCGGATTCTGCTCGCATCAGTGCTTCATGCTCGAACGGATCGAACCTGCAATCGGTTCTTATCTCTCTCAAACCTTGCCTCTGGATGATCTGCAGGAGTTGTCTATGGATCCCTTCGAGCCCTTTCCTGTCATGAACTGCATCATCGGTCTTCTGTGTATCCTCGAAGGCCTTGTCAAAGGTGTCCAGTACGGGGAGCAGGTCGCGCACCAGCCCCTCAGTCGCGGTCCTTGCCCTCTCATTCCATTCCTTCGCGACGCGCTTCTTATAGTTGTCGAAATCTGCCTGGAGACGCAAAAGAGTATCGGTCAAGTCCTCTATCCTTCTCTCCAACTCTGATACTGGGTCCTGTATCTGAGGGACTTTCTCATCGGAACCACACCCCTCCTTCGAGCCGGCGTGCTCAGTATCATTTGTCTCATCGTTAGCCATCACTGATTGCCTCCAGTGCAATCCAGGGCCTCACGGCCCTTTCACGAAAGTAATGGGTTTAAGGGGTTTGGGTCTTCGTCTATTCGAAGTCACCCATGTCTCCGCCAGGACCGCCTGCGCCAGGTGGTCCCTTCGGACCGCCTCGGGATGCTATGACATCATCGATCCTCAGGATCATGACGGCAGCGTCTGTCGCGGAGCTGATCGCCTGTCTTCCGACGCGAATCGGTTCAAGCACCTTCTCCTTCTTCATGTCTGTGATCTTGCCAGTGAAGACGTTGATGCCGGCATTCTTCTTTCCAGCCTTGTGCGCTTGTCTGAGCTCGATCAGTACATCGATCGGGTCGAGACCAGCGTTCTCCGCAAGTGCTGTCGGAATGACTTCCAGAGCGCTAGCGAAAGCATCGATTGCGATCTGTTCCCTGCCACCGACGGAAGCCGCGAAGTCTCTCAACCTGAGCGCCAGCTCAGCCGCTGCGGAACCTCCGCCAGTCACGAGTTTTCCATCCTCGAATGCAACCGATACGACGCTTATCGCATCGTTCAGGGACCTATCGACCTCATCGATCACGTGTTCCGTGCCGCCCCGGATCAATACCGATACGGCCTTCGGGTTCTTGCATCCGGTGACGAAAGTCATCCTGTCATCAGCGATCTTCTTCTCTTCGACCATATTGGCGACACCGAGGTCATCTGCCTTCAGGTCGTCGAGCTTGGTCACGAGGTTCGCGCCTGTGGCCTTGGCGAGCTTTTCCATATCGCTCTTCTTGACCCTGCGGACCGCGTATACTCCGGCCTTCGACAAGTAATGCTGTGCGAGATCGTCGATGCCCTTCTGGCAGAACAGCACGTTCGCGCCGGACTTCTTGACGGTCTCGACCATCTTCTTCAGCATGTTCTCCTCTTCATCGAGGAACGCATGCAGCTGGCTCGGGTCGGTTATCTCGATCTTCGCGTCTATCTCAGTCTTCTTGACTTCGAGCGCCGAATCGACGAGCGCGATCTTCGCCTTCTCTACCTTCTTCGGCATCGCCGGGTGAACTGCTTCCTTATCGACGATGATTCCCGCGATCATTGTGGTGTCATCAGTGGAGCCACCCTGCTTCTTCACGATTTGGATGTCGTCTTCATCGACCGTCCATGCTCCCTCGCTGTTCTTCTCAGCAACAGCTGAGACCGCGTCGACTGCCACCTTTGCCAGCAATTCCCTGGATCCGGCGACGCTCTTGGATATCATTGATGTCTTTGCGATGTCGACGAGTACGTCCCTGTCCTTGGAATCCACCTTGATGGATACCTCGTCAAGGAACTCTCTCGCCTTCAGCGCCGCGAGTCTGTACCCGCCGGATATGACCGTTGGGTGTATGTTCTGTTCAATGAGTGCCTCAGCCTTCTTCAGGAGTTCACCGGTAAGGATGACTGCGGTCGTGGTTCCGTCCCCGCATTCCTCGTCCTGTGTCTTGGCGACCTCAACGATCATCTTGGCCGCGGGGTGCTCGATGTCTATCTCCTTGAGGATTGTCACTCCATCGTTCGTTATTACTACATCACCCATGCTGTCAACGAGCATCTTGTCCATGCCCCTCGGGCCCAATGTGCTCCTGACAGTATCGGCGATTGCTCTGGCTGCAGAAATGTTGTTGAACTGCGCGCCTTTTCCTTTCTCTCTCTTGGTTCCTTCTTTCAATATGAAAATGGGTGTTTGGCCTATCAATTTCATACCTCCGTTTAATCAATCTGGATTGACCAGTTCCTCCCCCCTGTCGCGGGGTTAGGAGTTCGTATATGTTAGTGCTTCTATATAACCGTTGCTACTTCTGTATTCGGTGGTTAGAATGAGTTCGAATCACCCAGTTCCTGCGATCACATTATCTTCATCGTGGTCCCAGGATATAGTCCAATCATCGTCATCGACTACGAGGAAGCCGATTTCAAAGGGTCTATCACTTGGCTCGAGGGGCTTCGGTTTTTCATCATATCTCCATCCAGGTTATCTGGTGTGAATCATGTCAAATCCATTCGATGCGGTCACGTTTATCTATGTGGAGACCTTCTGCGACTGATTGTCCATGAGAATCATTCCGAGCATGACGTTGAATGGTCGGAGCCTTCTGAGACGCGCGTACCCGAAAGGGTCGACCGAAGACATCGTCGCGCAGCTTTCCGACAAATTCGACATGCTGTATCTGTCCGATGTTGACGGGATCACAAAGAACAAGCCTCAGCTCGACGTCGCGCGCGAGATATGTGAAGGGATACCCACGATGTATGAAGGTGGGCTCAGGTTCGGTCAGAACGTCATAGACCTGCTCATAACGGGCGCGGAGAACGCCGTCGTCGGCACCGCAACACTCGTCAGCCTCGAAGAGCTTGGGGTAGCATTTAAGTTGTCCGAGAACATTACCTTCAAAGCAGACTACCGGGATGGGATCGTGAGTTTTGACCCCTCAATCGCTGGCAGGGCCATCTTCGACCTTTCTCGGGACGTGTTGGAGATAGGGATATCCAACGTACTCGTCCCGCGGGAACTGGCTGAAGATGCATCTAGGGCCAAGAGGGAGCTCGGATTCACCCTTGGAGTCTTCGCGACGATGACCGACCAACCGGCACTGGAACAGCTCGAGGTCGACTACATCGTAACAGAGGATTTCGGGAGCATGGTAACGAATGAATGATTTGCAGAAGAGTATCGCGGTCCTTTACAAGCGCAAGGGTAAGGATGTTTTGTCGGAGCGCGAGTTTGTGTTCTCGGCATCGATGGATATGAGATGGTTCTCTCCGAAGGATGCCCAGAAACTGATGGACGCAGGGCTCACGGATGGATTCTTGGAGAAGAAGAACGGTAGCCTGATGCCGACCTTTGATTGGACATCTGCCGAGGTGCCCCTTGATTTCAAACCGAGCTCAGAAGCAATAAAGTTGGGTGCGAAGCGTTCCCAGGATCTATTCTCTGAGATAGTTGAGAGCATCGTGAGAACGAAATCAGTGCCGAAGAGAGAGGTCGTGTCCAAGGTCAACAAGAAGCAAGAGCTGCTCGGCATCGATATCGAGCCTGCCGCATTGCTCGTGGCATCATCCTATGGATTGCAGGTCGACAAGTCTCACCTGGACAGAGCCATGTCCGCAGTCATGAGCAGGGATGTATCTGCAGAATGAGGGCGAATCATTTCTGCATCTTAATAAGATCTGCCAAGGTGAGTGTCTGCGGGCCAGACTCCTTGGCCGCCACCACGGTCGAGACCTTCTCCTTCAGGGTCACACCTAGCTCTTTCTGAAGCTTGACGATGAGTTTCTCATCCGGCCTCATGTCACCCGTCTCGATCTTGCTGATGATGGTGACCCTTTCGTTCAGGCGCGCAGCTAGATCCTTCTGGGTCAATCCCTTTACCTGCCTGGCATCGCGGATTCGTACCGCATAATCGTCTACGAGATCCTTCTCGACGCCTTCGTATATGTCTCGCGGTCGGGATCTCTTCTCTCGGGACTCTAATCGCTGTGTTATCACCGGTTTCGGTCCCGTGGCCTCTTTGCCCTTCTCTTTTCGTGCTTCCGTGCCGAATTTTGCACATTCGGTACAAACTTCAAGATGCACGCCTTCGATGGTCACCTTCTTGCAGAAGGTGACGTTCTTCCCGCACATCTCACAAATCATGAAGACCAAGCCTCTTGCGTGAACCAGCAAAGGCTAAATAGCGTATTTAACCTTATATCATTGCCAGCTCGGATTTGACATGAAAAATGGGGTGCATCATATTGGAACAGGACCAATCCGCCGAGATGTTTGAAGAGATACAAAGGAGAATCGCGGTCCTTGAGGAGCGTAACCTCGAACTCGTAGAGGAAGCCCGCAGAAGCGAAGGCGAGAAGAGGTTCGTTGAAGGTGAGCTCATTCGCCTTCAGAAGGAACTCAAGAGACTCAAAGCCGAGCTTGAGCGATTGAAGACCCCACCGCTCATAATAGGTCAGATCAAGGACATACTCGCTGACGGTCGGGTAGTCGTCAAGAGCTCGACCGGACCAGACTTCGTTGTGAGCACATCAGATTACGTATCATCCGATTTGTTGATAGCTGGTGCCAGAGTCGCTCTGAACAAGCAGACGCTTGCAGTAATGGGCGTTCTGCCCCCATCCTTGGACCCCATCGTGGTCGGCGCCGAGATAATAGCGAAGCCGGACACGGTCTACGAGGATATCGGGGGCTTGCAGGACCAGATCATAGAGATACGGGAAGCCGTGGAAGACCCACTTCTCAGACCGGAACTCTACAAGAAAGTGGGTATAGACCCGCCGAAGGGCGTGCTTCTAGTCGGTCCACCGGGCACTGGTAAGACCCTCCTGGCGAAAGCCGTCGCGAAGCAGACCAATGCCACATTCATCCGGTTCGTCGGATCGGAGCTGGTGCAGAAATACATCGGAGAGGGCGCCAGACTGGTGAGGGAACTGTTCGATCTCGCCAGGCAGAAGGCCCCGTCCATCGTGTTCATAGATGAACTGGACAGCGTAGGCGCTAAGAGGCTTGAGCTTGCAACCTCCGGCGATCGCGAGGTTCAACGCACACTCATGCAGATACTGGCCGAACTCGACGGTTTCAACCCATTGGGTGAGGTCAAAATCATAGGTGCGACCAACCGCCCCGATATACTGGACGAGGCTTTGCTGAGACCCGGAAGGTTCGACAGGATCATCGAGATACCGATTCCGAACCACGAGGCGAGAACCTCGATATTCAAGATACACAGCCGACGTATGAACCTCGACGAGTCGGTCAACCTCGAGGAGATGGCATCCAAGTCGGATGGTGCGACAGGTGCCGACATCAAAGCCGTCTGCACGGAGGCCGGGATGTTCGCCATAAGGGAGAGCCGTGACGTCGTCTCCATGGTCGATTTCGAGAAGGCCATCAACAAGGTGCTCGACGAGGATGACCAGAAGGCGATGGAATCCGGCCCGATGTTCGCCTGAGGGCCGGGTCGGATATCCTCCGATGCCCTGCTTGCGGCATCAATCAAACTCATTCTCTTCGATTTCTTTCTCGATGACGAAGGCGCCTATGTAGTTGCACTTCTTGCAGTGGTACTTGTACCCTGTGATCAGGGCAGCTTCGTAGTATAGGTCCGCTGAACCGCACTGTGGGCATGTCAGTACCTTGCGCATCTTCTTCTTCTTTTTATCGTCTCTCGCCACGACAGAATCACTCGACACCTATGAGCGCCATGCCCTCTACAAAATGGCTTCGGTCCGTTGGGTGAGCGTTGTCAGTACTTGGAGATATCTGTCTTCATGAATTCGCGCATCAGGCATGTCGCATAGCATCCTTTGTTCAGCGCGAACTTGAACACTGTCGAGTCATCGAAGTGTTCGATCTCTAGGTCCTTACATAGCGCCAACAACTCTCGCCTGATCCCCTTGGATGAGGCTTCACGCAGGCCTACAATCTGGAAATCCATCCGTGAGACCCCTTCATCCTCTATGATCTTCCTCTCGATCTCGCCAATCTCCCCCTCTGCGAAGTTGGAATCGGTCCCGTATAACAGCCCACTCACGAACGCCTTCTTCTCCCTCGCGTTCCTCCGCACCTTCTCTAGGTTGTCCTCAGTGACGGGAATCGGGTTGTCATGGTCCGGAAGCCCGTTCTTGTCGAGAGGCAGCACCAGGTCCCCGACCACGGGTTCATCGATCGCGATGCCCCTCCTCATCCTCTCGCTCAGGACCTCGTTGAACAGAAATGATTGGTATGCGTGAACGAACATCATCAGGAGGTTGCTGGGTAGTCTCCTCAGAGCTCCCAGGAAATCCCCTGGATGATCCTTGATGTGTCCGATCATCATCCTCTCGAATGTGAGTTTCATGGGAAACTCGGCGAGTGCCTGTTCGAAATCCCGAGTCTCTTGGAGTGCTCTGCGGGCATCATTGATCTCAGAATCCTCGTCCAACGGGTTCGCGATATAGCGCATGACCGCTCCTTCTATGTCCCCTTTGGTGAGGTCCTTGCCGACGAGGTGCGTTATAGGTCTCACCGATCCGAACCTCTGTATGCCGAAGAAGTTGGGGAATCCCCCGATAGCTTCGACCCTGTCAGCGACCGCTTTGCAGATATATCGCACATCAGCCGCAGGGTTCTGATCCGATACCCTGATCTCGAACTTGTTGCCTATGAGGTCGCCTATCGAGATCATCCGTTTGGCCCGGTACACGTCCCTTATCTCGACCTCGGGTATTGTGAGAGCCTGCACATCCTCCAGGGGCGCATTGAAAGACATCAACTGGGTTGCTACGGACCTGCCGTCCTTCGTCCCTGCGAATCCCACACGATTCCTTCCAAGATGGAGGTTCGATGCCAATCTTCTGACGAGTCGGTTCGCCTCCCAGTTCCTGTGCCAAACCTGCGCAATCACGAAACGACCCTCAGGGTCTTCAGGGGGCTTTATGGAAATCTCATCGACTTTGAAATCGTCTGGAGTATTCCTGAGTCTGCCTCCGATGCCTGGCAGGTCCTCAGTGAGGAACGCTTCTAGCCCCAGCTCGCTTTCTCTCATGTGATCTTCAGAATGACATTCTGATGTAAAAGCTTCGGTACGGCTCAACCCAGCTGCTTCTCGACAAGTTGCCTTGTCTCGAGGTACTGGTTGGCCAGAGCCTTGGCGGCCTTCTTGAGCGCGGCCTGGGGCTTTCCATCCTTGACAATGACGGTCAGCACTGGCTTGTCCAACTGTGGGTGACCTGTTGTGTATCTTGCGTTCTGGACATTCTTGTCCTGCAACAGTTCGTGCAACAGCGGGTTTATGAGGGTCTCGTCGGCATCAAGTATCTCCACTCTGATGCTATCCTTCTTCTTCTCTATCAGCTTGAATTCCATGATCCTCGAATTCCCTCGTATGGACAGTGGGTTCATAAACGTTGCTGCTTGCATAATGGGCATGCTGGCTCAGAAATCACCTGGTTTTTCTGCCCTTTGCCGTCTTCTTCTTGGCTGCCGCCTTTTTCGGACTCTTGGAGCTAGCCCTTGAGGACTTTTTCGCCTTCTTCCTGGCGGTCACGCCCTTCGCCTGTGCGGATTTGGCCTTCTTCTTCCTAGGATACATGCTTCCGCACATCTTGCAGACATCTACCTCGCACCATTCTTCGCTGGATTCCGCAACGATCTTGATGATGCAGGGGCTGTTGCACCTCGGGCACTCGTTGGTTGCCATATCAGTCCAACTCCTCGCCAACCCTCTTCCGGAGACTATTATGGATGCCTTCTGCAATAATCTTTGCTATTCCATCGACCTTCATGAGCTCCTCGACGCTAGCCCTAGATGCCGCATCGGGTGAACCGAACCGTTTCATCAGCCTCGTCGAGAGTGTAGCCGACACGTTCGGGAGACCCTGGACGAGGAACATATGCCCTCCAGGCGAATCGAATGAGGTCTGCTTGGATCTCGATGTGTGAGCAAGGTCTGGTTTCTCCTGACCGTAAAGGGTCTTGATCGCGGATGCGGTCTCCTGTGGGCTCGCAGTCGATAGCACTGTCAATCCGTTCCTTGAAATGAGTCCGTTTAGGAAATCATAGATTGCGGAGTTGAGTCTCCTGTCGCCTTCTCCTTCCTGCTCCCCCTGGACTATCAGGATCGGATGCTGCGATGACCCCCTCAACCTGTCTAGGTCGGAGATGATCGTGCCGTTATTCAGGCCGATTATGAAATCTTGAACCGTTCTGAATATCAGGCTGACTCTTTCGGATATGACAATGTCGGCGCCAGCAGTGGCATCGTGGCATATGTTGAATCCAGCATCTTCCAACCCCTGGGCGACCGCAGATTCCCTGATCCTGGTCGACACTGCGATATCGAGTGTTGGCCTCCGCGTCCCTTCATACTGTGCAAGTGATTTCTGCCCCTTCTGGTCAGCAACCTTCCTGGCCAGTTCCTCCCGCCCAGACGGAAGGTCCGGTGACATCATCTTCTCCAGAGTCTCTCTGGGGAGTCCTGGTCTGGCGTAAGGTGTATCCGGAAGCCCCCTCCTCTGCCTGAGCTTTCTCCTGAGCGAATCCAGCTCCTTCCGCATCTGCATCTCCTTTCTCCGACTGGACCAGAGATATGCCTCATCCTTGGTGTCCCGGGTGACGAATATGATGACTCTTCCAGCCTGCTCCCTCCCAGTCCTGCCCCTTCGTTGGATCGTGCGTATCTCCGATGGGACGGGCTCGTAGAATACCACCAGATCCGTAGCTGGTATGTCCAACCCTTCCTCTGCGATTGATGTCGCTACCAAGACGTTGTGCATCCCTGCGCGGAACCCATCGATTATCTCCTTCTGCTCTTTCTGGTTGAGCCCATGATCCTCTCCCTTGCTAGCCTGGCCGACGAACCTGACCGGTCGAACCCCCTCCACATCGGTGAGCTTCTGCGTGAGGAGCTCACATGTATCCCTGTAATGCGTGAAAACAATGGCTTTCGAATCCGGCTTGCTCCGGAACTGTGATCTCAGGATGGGGATGATCTTCTCCAGCTTGGGGTGGTCCTTCTGCATGCTATGCAGGTGGGTTCTGGCCTGCTGGAACCTCGCATCCTTTATCAGATCCCTGGATGCTTTTGGCCCTCCCTTCTCCTCACCCTGCTTCACCAACTTCGAGAAATAGCTCTCCAACGCCCCCTTTCCCTGCGTCTGAGCCAGCTCGATGCCATGGTTCATCTTCATCGCCAGCGACTGGGCGCTCGCATCCTGGAACAGATGGTAATTCTTGGTCCCGACGTTCAACTTGGCTCGAATCACCTTCCCGGCTTCCAGGAGATCCCTGGTCGTAGGAGGCTTCTTCGGATCGAGATAGCCATGGGCTGATAGCTTCGCCACCTGCTCGTCCATTATCCTCTGGAGTAGGTAGATCACTCTGCCCATATCCTCCGGCATCCCGACGCCTATGAACTCGGTCTTGACGACCTGTGTGTAGCTGGTCACATCCTCATCGAGCTCTGAACGTATCTCCACATTGGTCATTGCCAGGTTCTCACAGACCTCGGCTATCTTGGACACGTCTGAGCCTGGAGATGCGGTCAGACCCAAGGCGAGCCCAGTTGTCTCCGCAAACCTCTTTCCTATGGACACATAGGCGTAATCTCCTGCAGCCCTGTGTGCCTCGTCGAAGACGATGAGCGAAACATCACGCAGCGAGATTCTTTCCTCGTTAAGATCGTTCTCGATCACCTGTGGTGTGGAGACGACCAGTCTACTATCTCGCCAAAGATCCTCCCTACGAGCTGGGGGCACCTCCCCGGTGAAAACAGTGGGTTCGATGTCGAGGAGATAGTTGCTCAAGAACTTCGAATGCTGCTCGACGAGAGGCTTCGTCGGAGCCATGAACAGGACCTTGCCCTCGCCCGCCAGCAGCTTCTCTGCCACTAGGATTAGAGCAACAACAGTCTTTCCGAGTCCGGTCGGAAGGACGACCAGGGTGGATTCGGAGAGAGCCGTCTTTGCGATATTGACCTGGTACTCCCTAAGTTCCACGCTGGATGGTTTTATAAGCCTGTGCTCTAGGAACACAAGCTCTTGACAACGCGCCTGGGCCTATGAATGTTTTCTCGTAGGCACCATGAAACTAGTGACATCCTGCGCATCCGCCGCTGCAGGAGTCACCGGTGGACTTCACCCGTATGACGACTCCAGGGCCCTGTGGGGTCTCGACGGAATCAACGACAGCGTCCTTGAGGTTCTCTTCAAGCGACTTCTCGTGTATCAGTGTGAACCCATCTACCTTGATCTCGACATCGTTTTCAGTGAGCTTGTCGAACCCCATCATGTATGCTGGGCCGGAGCATGATTGCCCTCCAAAGAAAATCCTGATGGGCTCGTTCTTCTTCTCCTCGGCTAGGATCGCCTTTATCGTCTCTATTGCTTTCGGTGTGACGGTGACCATTTGGTTCACTTCATTAGAAGTGAGGTATGGACTATATTTAATGGTTTGCGCCTGAATCATCGCTCACTCGACGTCGAAATGGTCACTCTGGTTTCACACGGTCGAATCCTTCGACCCCCATCGGCTTTGTCGCGTCGATCCCCATCTTTGTCGTGGTCTCATCGGCACTCGGGTCAAGGCTGCTACCTCTCGCATTCTCTATCATGACCAGGCCCTTATGCCCTTGGAACCTGGTCGACACCGCCCATTCGACCTCTTGGTCGTTGTATATGTCGATGTCATCATCGACTATCGTGACCATCTTCATCGATGGATGGGCACCCAGGGCTGCCATTATGGCGTTGACCGAATCACCTTCCTTCTGCTTGGTGATAGAGACGATCCCATGCAGCCAACAGCACCCGCCCTCCGTGAGACGTACTCCGTGTACCTCGGGTACGGCGACATTGACCGCCCTCTTAATCACTGGTTCTCTGGGCATGCCCATCATGAGATAGTGTTCCTCCCAGCCAGGAAGGATCATCTGGAAGATGGGGTCGTCCTTGTGATATATCCTGTCGATCTCCATCACGGGCTGTTTCCTGACAGGGTCGACGGTGCCAGTGATGTCGACAAAAGGCCCTTCGTCATCGATCCTGTCGGTCAATCTCCCCTCGAACACATATTCAGCGAATGCCGGGACCAATAATCCGTTCCTGATCTTCTTGACATACACAGGCTCGTTCATGCACAGCTGTCTGAGTGAATTGGCCACATCCAACTCGTTCTTCCCCAGCTCCAGATTCATCGCGGCTGACAGCATCACGGCCGGACATAGGCCGATCGCGACCGCCACTTTGAGTTCCTCACCTTTCGCCTTCGCACGTTTGTGCAGTGCGTGTAGGTGTCTGGGGACCACTCTGACAGCGAATCTGCGCTCATCGAGGAGCATCAATCTGTGGAACGACATGTTCTTGATTCCGTCATGTTCCGCGACGACGACTCCCGCGGTGACATATCTTCCGCCATCGGTCTTGTAGAATCTCGGGATCGCAGATGCTCGGAGGTCGAAATCATCTAGCACGTTCCTATCGAAGGGCGCATTCTCTATCTCTTGTGGAGGTGATGGCGAATCCATGGCTTTCAACATCTTTCCCGGAAGCTCGGAAGGAGTCGTTCCCATGGCCGCGGCTACCCTCTCTCTTGTGGACCATAGGTTGCCCACGGCCGTATAGCCTTCGAGGTCTTCGAATAGGATCGGCTTTGTGCTAGCCTTCAGCAGGTACTTCGTTACCTCGAGCTCCTTCGAGACCCTTCCCTTGATAACGACCGTCTCTTCCATTTTGTCCAGCATCGCCCTCATGGACAGATGATCACCGGTCGATGGATGATTTAATTCGTATTTCTATCCTTTCGTCAGGGTCAAATGGATAAGATCGTGCCTGGCTTCTTCGACTGGTCCCCACAATCATCTGGTCAAACTTCTTATAGGCACCAATCAATCGAGGCGACGTGGACATAGAATCGATCGTGCGCAAGTATGCCCTCCAGAACGCCGTATTCTACGATGGCAGAGCCACGATGGGTGCTGTTCTGGGCAAGGTCATGGCAGAGAACCCAGAACTCAGACCAAAGGCGAAGGAAGTGTCTTCGCTGGCAAAGGGCGTGATTGACGAAGTCAACGGTCTGTCTCCAGATGCTCAGAAGAAGGCCTTGGAAGAGGTCGCTCCAGAACTGCTGGTCCGGGAATCAAAGCACAGGGACAACACTCTACCCGACCTCAAGGGTGTCGTGGGGGAGGTCCGTATGCGCATGGCTCCCAATCCGTCCGGCCCCCTCCACATAGGCCACAGTCGCATGGCCGTCCTTAACGATGAGTACGTGAAACGCTACGGCGGGATATGCTACAACAGGTTCGAGGATACCGATCCCGCAAGGATCGACCCTTCCGGTTATGACACGATACCCGCAGATCTAGATTGGCTCGGAGTCAAGATACACAAAACCGTGATACAGAGCGACCGGTTCGAAATCTATTACGACATTGCCAAGAAGCTTCTCGAGATGGGGAAGGCATATGTCTGCACATGCAAGATCGATGCATGGCGTGATCTGAAGAATCACAAGAAGGCGTGCGAGCACAGGGAGCAGCCGCTAGATGAGCAGATGGTTCGCTGGGACAAGATGTTCGACGGGTCCTACAAACCCGAAGAAGCATCAATTGTGGTCAAGACCGATCTGCAGCATCCGAATCCCGCCATACGCGACTTCGTCGCGCTCAGAATTGATGACACCCCTCATCCAAGGACGGGTTCGAAGTACAGGGTCTATCCTCTCATGAACTTGTCCGTAGCCATAGACGACCATCTGCTGGACCTGACCCATGTCCTGCGGGGCAAGGACCATCTGAACAACACCCATAGGCAGGAGTATATCTACGATTATTTCGGATGGAAGAGACCGGAATACATCCATTACGGACGCGTATCGGTCGAGGATGCCCAGCTATCGACTTCAAAGATGGCCAACGGCATCAAAGAGGGCCTATACACATCGTGGGACGACCCTCAACTGGGCACGCTCGCATCTATGAGGCGCCGAGGGGTCAGGTCAGAGGCCATAAGACGCTACTGGGTCGAGACTGGCATCAAAGAAGTCGACATCGAATTCTCCTGGAAGACCTTATTCACATTCAACAGGGAGCTAATCGATGATGGAGCGAATCGATATTTCTTCGTGAACGATCCTATCCGATTCACATTCTCCGGAACAGATTCCGAGCTGGTCGCAAAGGCTCCGTTTCATCCTGAACATCCCGAACGTGGGACAAGGGAAATGAGAGTCGCACCCGGAGCGCATGTCTTTATCGACCGGAATGATCTGAAGGACTCTCCCACGAGACTGCGTCTGAAGGACCTATGCAATGTGGAACTGAAGGAAGATAGGATGATCTATGCTGGGAATGACCTTTCCGTTCTCAAGGAAGGGGTCCATATTGTCCATTGGGTCCCAGGAAATGCTGTTCCCGCGGAGGTGCTCATGACCGACGGCAGCACGAAGAACGGACTTGCAGAACCACTGCTATCCAAGGCACATGAGTCGGTCGTCCAGCTCGAGAGGTTCGCCTTTGTCAGGGTGGAATCGGTGTCGCCTACGATCCGATGCGTGTTCACTCACAAGTGACGGGTCATACATCCCAGAACGGGACAATGTCGCATGATAGACATGCGTGGCACATCGTTTTGAACCTGAGCGGGGATAATCCATAATCGGTGAATATCTTCTTCTGTCCGTCCGCCAACGTCAGCATGCGCTCGGCGGAAACAGGTTCCAACGGGCCGAGGGCCCCTTCCAGTCCGGCCGTATTGAGTTCGTCTCTCCGGAGTGCCCTCAACGTCGCGACTGCCCCCATGTTCGCCAGCACCTTGGTTCCTTCTAGGATGTTCTCGTCGGTCTCTCCGAGGCCGAATATTATGTTCGAGCAGACTCGATTCTCGCCGAACACCTCTCCCGAGTGGTTTATCGCATGGAGTATCTGATCGAAATCCATATCATCGCAGATCTTCTCGAATATGTCTCTATCGAAGGTCTCGATGTTTATCTTGATCTCATCCGCACCGGCTTCTAGGAGGATCTCGACCTCATCTGGTCTAGTGGCATAAGGCTCGACACCGATGGGCGTGTCTGGCAGAAGTTGTTTCACTCTCTTCACGAGGCCCGCCATCCTACGAACGGTCATCATCGGGGATTCTGCGACGCCGCTTGTGAACGCAACCGCTTGGAAACCATCTTCCTTAGATGCTCCGAGGATCATCTCGATTATCCTGTCGTCGCTGAGATTCTTCGTCGCATCGTCCGCCAATCTAGGTGAGTTGCAGAACTTGCAGTCGTAGATGCACCTGCTGTCGATGTTGACAAAAGCCTGGAATGGTGCATGCATCAGTGTTGGCACGAGCTCAACTTTCTCGATGAACAAAAACCCTCCTCTCATGAGCGAATACGAATCTCCCTCAACGACGAGTTCGAACTCTCCTCCTTCGCGCGAAACCGCCTTCTTCGCCCTGGTGCCGCCGAATGAGAACACGACCGATCTATGACCTGCTCCAGGACCCGCTGTGGACCTGCTGGCAGGGAACGGCAATCTGAAATCCTTTGGTATCAGAACCGCCCCACCGGCCAACATCTCGGCCTTCTTCTTTGCGGTCTCACGGCTCACTTTCGCTTCCATACGGCACCTTCTTTCGAATCCTGTATATCGATGCCGAACTCTGCGAGCTTGTTCCTTATCCTGTCTGCATATGCGAAATCCTTGGTCTTCCTCGCAGTTTCCCGTCTCAGTACCCAGAATCTTATGCGTCCTTCATCCGCCAGTTCATCAGCACTCACATCATCAAGGTTCTCCCCAGAGACCTCGGCTGAGACTTGTTCACTGGCTGAGACGTTATCTTCCTTCACCACATTGGTCTTTCTATCAGTGAGCACATCGAACAGGTCATTGAACTTGTCTAGCACAGCCACTACGTTCTCAGCACCTTGCTTGCTCAGCCTGCCATCAGAGTGAAGTCGGTTCGCCTCTCTTGTCAGATCGTACATCACAGCGATGGCCTCTCGGCTCGAGAAGTCGTCATCCATGCGTGCCTCGAAGTCTGTCATGGCCTTCTCGGTCAAGGCTTTCGCATCATCCGTTCCTGAAGCGAGACTAATGGCATTCTTCATCGAGCCGTAGCTGTTCTGGAGCTTCTCGAGCGCCTTCTTCGTCTCGTCCAATGATCCCTCATCGTAGTCGAGGGGTGCTCGATAGCTCGCATTCAGTATGAAGAACCTCAGTACCTCTGGCGCGTACTTCTTGAGAATGTCCTCGATGGAGAAGAAGTTCTTGAGGGATTTCGACATCTTTTCGCTGTCGATCGTGAGCATCCCGTTGTGCATCCAATATCGGACATAAGGTGCGTCGTTATATGCCTCTGACTGGAGGATCTCGTTCTCGTGATGAGGGAACACCAAGTCGGTGCCCCCGCCATGTATGTCGACGGTCTTCCCTATGTGCTTCAAACACATGGCCGAACATTCTATGTGCCAACCTGGTCTGCCCTTTCCCCACGGGCTCTCCCAGAACACCTCTCCCGGTTTCGCTGCCTTCCAGAGCGCGAAATCCATCGGATCCCGCTTGTCCTCGCCTGGTTCGATCCTTGCTCCGGCGACCATCTGGTCGAGGCTCTGTCCTGAAAGCTTGCCATATTCCTTGGCCTTGCTGACGGAGAAATAGACCGACCCATTCGATTCGTATGCGTATCCTCTCTCTATCAGTCCGGATACCATAGAGATCATGTCGGGGATGGTCTCGCTCGCCTTCGGATACACATCCGCCCTCTTGACCTTCAGAGAACTCATATCCTTGTGGTACTTCTCTATCATCGTCCGCGACAATTCCAGAGGTTCTATCCCCATCTCATTTGCCCTTGCGATGATCTTGTCATCGACATCGGTGAAGTTCGTGATGTGGGTGACATCGTATCCTTTGTATCTCAGGTAGCGCACGATGAGGTCGAAGTTTATCGCTGACTTGGCATGCCCCAGATGAGAATGGTCGTAGACGGTCACGCCGCAGACATATATCCCGACCTTGCCCTTGATGAGTGGTTCGAAGGGTTGTTTATTGCGTGTGAGAGTGTTGTGAATGATAAGGGCCATGGATATCTCCATTGAGATTATCCCTGGTATTATTAATCCTTCTGCTCGACTGGGCAACTCAATTCTTCAGCTCTGGCCTCGGTCTTCGCGGAGGCCATCTTTTTCGCGGTTTCCATGCCGAGCTTCTTCTCTATCATCTCTAGTCTGTACTCCATCTCCGAGAGACTATGGCACATGTCTACGAATGCGTTCACCACAGGGTCGGGAAGCTCATCGTGGTGGAGATCTATGCTGGTCGTACCCTCGCGCTTGACGATCTTCGCAGGAATGCCGACTACGGTACAGTTCGGCGGGACTGATTTGACCACGACGGATCCTGCGCCCACACGGACGTTGTCCCCTATGGTGACAGGGCCCAGTATAGTGGCACCAGCGCCTATCGACACATTGTTTCCGATAGTCGGATGCCTCTTCTTCTTGTCTGCGCGGACGCCCCCGAGAGTCACACCCTGGTAGATGGACACATTGTTGCCTATCTCAGAGGTCTCACCAATGACTACCCCTGTCGCATGGTCGATGAAGAAACCCTCGCCGATCGTCGCCCCAGGGTGTATGTCCGAGCCCGTAAGCACGCGCGCGAGATAGTTGAACGCCCTTGCGGTCATGAAGTGTTTCCTATGGTAGAGTCTGTTTGACAATCTATAGAGCCTGATCGCATGGAGTCCCGCGCTGAACAGGAGGGCTTCAGACCTGCTCTTCGGAGCTGGATCCCTCTCCATCACTATGTCCAGATCGCTCTTCGCGCCCTTTGCCATACAGTTATTCTCCAAATAGGTCGGTGCTCAAATACCTTTCTCCAGTGTCGGGAAGAAGGACTACTACTGTCTTGCCCTTGCCCATCTCCTCTGCTATTTGGATCGCGGCGTAGGTGGCTGCGCCCGATGATATCCCTGCCAGGATGCCTTCCTTCCTGGCAAGGTCTCTGCATGTCCCCTTGGCCTTTTCCGTGGATACTCGAATTATGTCCTGGACTATGCCCTCGTCGAATATCTTCGGAACAAATCCCGCGCCGATGCCCTGTATCCCATGCGGGCCGGCGGGTCCGCCTGAGAGAACAGGTGATTCCTCGGGCTCGACCGCCACGATCCTGATGCCGGGGAGCTTCTTTCTCAAAACACTCCCTACTCCGGTTATAGTGCCTCCGGTCCCAACGCCAGCTACGAATGCGTCGATGTTCGGGACTGCTTTGATGATCTCCTTTGCCGTCGTCTTTCGATGGGTCTTCGGATTCGCTTTGTTCTCGAATTGCTGTGGGATGAACGAATCTGGAGTTGCCAGTGAGACTTCAGTAGCTTTTTTCACCGCGCCAATCATGCCCTCAGAGCCAGGGGTGAGGACTATCTCGGCGCCAAGTGCTGAGAGCAGCTTCCTCCTCTCTATGCTCATGGTCTCAGGCATCGTCAGGATGAGCCTGTATCCTTTGACTGCGCACACCATCGCGAGGCCGATGCCAGTGTTGCCCGAAGTAGGCTCGATGATCGTCGTCCCGTTCTTCACCTTACCTTTCTTCTCAGCTTCCTCGATCATTCCCTTGGCTATCCTGTCCTTGACAGAGGACATGGGGTTGAACGATTCGAGCTTCGCATATACTTCCGCGGCTTCTGTCGAGACCATCCGATTGAGCCTGACGATAGGTGTATTGCCCACGGTGTCAAGGATGTCATGAAACGGTCTAGCTCGGGACATGTGCGTCAATGACAGGCATTGAGGCGCCTCGTATATCATCGTTGCTGGTGAGGCAGCGCGGAAACCACTTATCAGGGCATGATCTTTCCACGGTCGCCCGCCTTTCTCTTCACGCTGTAATCAATAATGGGTTCTTGATAGTGCGATTATAAGGTCGATGTCGTACTGACTCCACATGATTTCTAGTCTTGTACCAGAATCATAATCTAACCCTCGATGACGTCGCATCTACTAACATGAGTCGTGAGTCAGTATCGATGTGATGCTGCTCTCGAACTGTGTAATGAGGGGGAGAAAAATGAACGCGAAGAAGTTTTGTGTATCAGTTGTGGCTATGGCCCTTTTGGTATTCTCTGCGATGTCCGTCAATGTACTCGCTGGAGAGAACGGCAATCAGAAGGACAAACCCGATGTGATGGGGTTCGAGATGAACCAGAATATCGCCTTCGGCGAAGTCGTCGGCGGCACCGCGGGTATCTATACCACCGGTGGCCTGTTCGACCTCGGTCCATTCGTGAACGAGACGACAGGTAACGAACTGATGGCCTACGGCGAGCCAGTGAACGTATTGGCGAACTGGTCGGACGACGTCGTCCTTCACCAGTTCAAGGCCGGATCCAAGATCAGGACCGAAGTGATTCTGTGGGACTACGCGCATCAGGCGTCCGTCTATACAATCAGGGCCCACTTCATGATCCAGGAGATCGACCCTGGCACTGGAGCGGTCTTGAGGAACGTCTGGGACGGAACTGTCGCTGAGGGTCTCTGGGCCGATGGTCCGACCGATGCGTACTCCGCAGAGGTCAACCAGCTCGGGCAGTTGCTATTTGGATACAACTGGGACACGAGGATTCTGGATTGCAAGGCTGGAACGTACAGATTGACGTTCTCTATCGACTCGGCCTTGCCGGACAACGTGCCGTACGAGAACACCGAGGTTCAGGGAATAACCATAACTGGTGTCGATGATGTCTCGACTGATGTTACCGATGTGTACTCCAGCTCGAGCTCGACCTGGATCGAGATGACCCTGCTACCTGCTGGCGGCAGATAAGCGTCTATGGATCCAAGAACGCTGAAAAACCTTAATTGGTGCTCGGCCTCAAAGGCTGCCGACCACCTCTCATATTCTTTTTATCGCTGTTAATCGTCTTCTCTTTCGGTTGGGGCGCATCTTCTACTGACCCCCAGTCAGTACAGTGTTTTAGCGCTGTTAGTTTCAATCTTGTACCAAAATCGTGAATATGGATGTCTTACTTCCTGAGAAGCTACGGCCGGAAGAACAAGTCAGTACGAACACTGACCGTTCAAAGACGGTCGGAGACAAAGGGGGAGACAAACAAATGAAGAGAATCGGTGTGACAGCTGTGGTGCTGGTAGTCCTCATGACCGCCGCCTTTACGGGCATGGCCAGTGCTGCACAATCAGTGAACGCAGGTGGAAGCAACGGTGGGCACAACGGAGACAGACCCGATAATCCAGGCACGTTCTTTCTCAACCAGAGCATAAACTTCGGTGAGAGAGTCGTCGCTGACGATGACAAGAGCTATGGTATCTTCATGGACGGCTCGCTGTTCGAGGTGGATACGGCCTACACGAACCCGAACTTCCCAACTGAGGTGCATGATATGTTCTCTGAAAATGTGGTTGTCCAGGCCGACTGGTCGGATAACCTGATTCTTCACGATTGGAGGGCGGGAGACAAGATCAGGACTGAGGTGATACTTCAGGACATCCTTGACCCGAGCATAACCATCTACACCATCTGTGCGTCGTTCAAGATCGAACTGCTTAGCGCGACCGGTGAGGTAGCTGATGAAATCTGGGCCGGGACGACATATGATGGTCTCTGGGTAGACGGTCCGACCGATGCGTACTCTGCCGAAGTGAATCAGTTGGGCAATCTGCTCTACGGCTACAACTGGGACACGAAGGATCTTCCCGCTGGACAATACAGGCTGACGTTCGAGCTGATTGGTTGTGAGCTGGTGACATACCCTGGTACGGAGACACCGATCCAGTACAACTCGATCACCATCGATGGAATGGTCGACCCTGGCATGTACGGCGCTGATGACAACTACGCGCTGGACGCAGCCGAATACGGCGCGACCTACACGATGATCGAGATCAGCCTTCTGGAAAAGTAGGGTAGAGTCGAATCAAACAATTTATCGGGCTCTGGGCGAAATGCCCAAGCCCGTTATCCATGTTTTTTCCTAAGAAATCGTTCAGTGCTTCTTCTTGCAGATCTCACAGCCGCTCAGCTTCGCGGATATCCTGTGCATCTTGCAGAAGCGCTCCTCGCTCCGGATGTCGGTGCATGCCTTGCAGAGGACGCCGTACCACTCGTACCTCGACTCTCCAGCGACTATCCTTTTCGAGATCTCATCCGCATAATCTAATATCTTGGGGAAATCCTCGAGCATCTTCGCGTTGCCGCCTCTCGTTGAGCTGAGATACTGGCTCACCGATGCTTGGGTGATGCCTAATTTCTTGGCGATCTCCGATTGCTTCATCCTATACTTGCCTGAAAGTTCCCTTACAACAGACGCCCTGAGCGTAGGGAGGATTTTTCCAACAACGAGTTCACATGGTGTCTTCATTTCCACACCGTAATCCAAAGTTTCTGGCGCCTCAATATCAGAAAGAAGCTGCCCTCACGATTCGATAATGCCAGATAGGCTATAAAGCTTTCAATGCCAGAAAGTAACACGGGTGGGGCCGGGGAGGAGATTTGAACTCCTGTATGCGGATCTGCAGTCCGCCACATGGCCGCTCTGTCACCCCGGCATGGCCTGGCGTCTATCACAAACTGTCTATTTATGGTTTTCATGAAGTCATGATGAAACCCGCTCGGAACTGCCTATCTCTTCATCGATCATTCCTCCGTCGTGGACAAGATTATTACCGTGCATGGGATTCGACCAGTTGTGAAGTTCGCTGCTATCAGCCCTTACAACGCGATCTCAAAGCGTGCGTTTCCTGAACATGTCGTCGTCTACGATAGCACGCTGAGGGACGGCGAACAGATGCCTGGGATCCATTTCACCCTCGATCAGAAAGTCGCGATCGCCAGAAAACTGGACGAGATACGCGTGCACCAGATCGAAGCCGGATTCCCTGCTGTCTCAGATGGCGAGAGAAAGGCGGTGAAGTCAATAGCCTCTCTCAATCTGGACTCAGAGATTCTCTGCCTGTCCAGAACGTTGACGGCAGATGTCGACGCCGCGATCGAGTGTGATGTCGACATGGTCCTGCTGTTCATCGCGACCAGTGAACTTCACCTCAGATACAAATTGAAGATGACCAAGGAGCAGGTGATCGAAAAGGCCGTGGTCGCCGTTGATCATGCGCGTTCGCATGGCCTCAAGGTGAGCATGAGTTCCGAGGACAGCACAAGATCCGATGTAGGTTTCATGCTCGACCTTTTCAAAGCATCTGCGGAGGCTGGTGCGGTGAGGCTGGGGATAACCGACACACTCGGCTGCGCAGGCCCCGAGGCAGTCGAATACCTCGTTCGCAAGATACGCGACTCGATAGATCTGCCCATCTCTGCTCATCTGCACAACGACTTCGGCCTCGCGGTCGTCAACTCGATAGCGGCTCTATCCAGTGGCGCTGAGGCGATCGCCACGACCGTTGGAGGGATTGGAGAGCGAGCTGGTAATGTGTCTCTTGAGCAGCTTGTGATGGCTCTGAAGCACCTCTATAAGAAGGATGTCGGAATCCGAACGGAAGGCCTTACAGATTTGACGAAACTAGTCTTCGAATCTGCGGACCTATCTATTCCAGCTAACCAGCCGTGGGTGGGCCCTAATGCCTTCTCACACGAATCTGGGATACATGTTGCCGCTGTGCTCAACTGCCCATTGACCTACGAATGTGTGAACCCTGAGGAAGTTGGCAATAGACGCCGCCTGGTCCTGGGCAAGCATTCTGGATCCCATATCGTCGTGAACAGGCTCGAAGAGAAGGATATCAAGGCCAGCCAGGAGCAGATATGCGATATCGTGCGGGCCATAAAGCGTGCCGGCGAGGATCATGGCCGGATCTCCGATGATGAGTTCTGGAAAATAGTGGATGGGATCCTGAAGCCGGGCCTAGGTCTCCCTGATTGTTCTGAAGATAAAGAATGAATTTCGGACCCGAGATGCTCGGGTCCGATGGTGTGGTGGTTCAAAGGGTTTAGTCAAGTCTGATTATTCCTTTCCAAATGCTTTTGCGCTCTTGGACAACCTGACCTGTCTCTGACAGTTCGGATACGTGCACGGGGTGCAATGGTATTTCTCGCTGCACGAAGTCTCGATCTGTTCGTATCTCTGGTTCCATTTCGTTACTTGCTGTGGCAAGTTATCCCTCTATGTGGCGCCCACTGATGCACTCGAGTTAAAAAGGATTTCTATTCTGCTCATAGAATGGTAAATAGCTGCAGACGCCAGTACTACTTGTGAAGCGCGAGACATGATTTCGATTCGAAATCAAGAATCTTAGTACGATAAGGTGCGTTGTTCTCGGATTCATATGTCGATTCTGCGCCCGGTCGCATCGAGCTTCGTGCGTCCAAATTCCGAGAACCCCTTCAGAACATCGATCGAGAAGACCGGTCCATCCCGGCAAACGTGCAGTCCATCGATGGCGCAGGAGTCACAAATCCCTATCCCGCATTTCATCAACCTCTCGACAGATGCCTGCATCGGTATCGAGAGTTCGCTACACTTGTCTGCGAGCTTCGTCATCATCCGCTCAGGGCCACAGCAGTATACGATGTCATGCTCGCGGGTCTGCAGGATCGGGACAGCGATGTCCGTCGCGAATCCCTTCTCGCCTTCAGACCCGTCATCGGTGGTGATCACGACCTCAGCACCAGCCTTCATCGCTCGATCCCTGAACAGAATCTCCCTGGCCGTCCGAGCACCGATGACGACTCTGACTTCCGACTGATTCAATTTGAGCCGCTCGATGAGCGGTGAGAGTGCTGCCATGCCTGTCCCACCAGCGACAACGAGCGGTTTCCTGCCAATAGGTGTGTATCCCTTACCATAGGGTCCTCGAATGCCAACGAGATCACCCACGTGTTTGATGGAGAGCGCTTTGGTGCCGTCCCCTACGATCTGGTATGTTATCCCCATCTGATCCCCGATGTATGATATCGACATAGGGAATTCGTCCGCGCCTGGTACCCAAACCATGACGAACTGTCCTGGTTCAGCCTCGATCGAACCGTCAAGCACGATTGTCCTGACGTTCGGTGTCTCGTCGATGTGTTCCGAGACCTTCAACATCCTAATGCTTGACTTCATGGGCAACCCCCACCATCTCGAAAATCCTGTCGAAGCCATTTCTATTCATGAACTCTGAGATGTCCTCACAGACCTTGCTGAAGACCTCCGGTCCGTGCTTCCAGACAGCTGTCCCTATCTGGACCGAGCTAGCTCCCGCCATTATGTACTCGAGTGCGTCGTTGCCTGATTCGATTCCTCCGACGCCGATGATCGGTATCTTAACCGCGCCCCTTATCTCATAAACACATCTGACCCCGATGGGTCTTATCGATGGTCCAGACAGTCCTCCGAACCTATTCGCGAGGACCGGCATCCTTGCCTCTGGCGATATGACCATACCCTTCAACGTATTGATCGCTACTATCGCGTCCGCGCCACCCCTTTCAGCGGCCTTTGCCAGATCAACGATGGACGAGGTGTTAGGTGTCAGTTTCGCGAACATCGGTATATCCAAGCCGCTCCTGGCGGCTCTACAGATGCTCTCCACCCTCTCGGGGGTCGAGCCGACTTCCGCGCCGAATCCTTTGGCATGAGGGCAGCTGAGATTGAGTTCGATTGCATCAGCCCCCGCATCTGCCATCAAGCGAGCCATCTCTGCGATCTCGGCTTCGCCTCCTCCGAACACGCTCCCGATGATCGGCACCCCCGCCTTCTTGGCCTCCTCCAGCTCCCTGCCGAAGACATCTATGCCTGGGTTGGGCAGTCCCATGGCATTCACCAGGCTGTCACCAAGCTCCACGATGCATGGACTGCCGTGCCCTTGCCTGGGCTCTCTTCCGATCGATTTTGTCACCACCGCGCCCGCACCCGCGCGCGCGATTGAAGCCATTGTCTTGCCTGTCTCATCCAAAACTCCTGAGGCAAGCATCGTCGGGTTCTTGAGGCTCAAACCACAGATATCGACTGACAAATCCGCCATGGGCTTCGTTGTGGATTGCCCCTACATCTAGAAGAACTTTACTGAAAGGTCCGCCTCTCAATGATGATATGAGGATCAGGCCTTGGCCTTCGCTGCCTTCTTCGTCTCATAATCCTCGATGGCCTTTCTCAATGCGTCCGCTGCCAGGTTGGAACAGTGCATCTTCTGAGGTGGCAGGCCGTCGAGCGACTCAGCGACATCCTGTCTGGATATCTTCTTTGCCTCCTCCAGGGTCTTACCAATTGCCAACTCCGTGATCATGGAACTCGTCGCGATGGCGGCTCCGCAACCAAAGGTCTTGAACTTGATATCGGTGACGATGTCATCTCTGACCTTGATGTACAGCCACATGACATCTCCGCACTGGGGATTCCCTACCTTTCCGATACCATCCGCATCGGGTATCTCACCGACATTCCTCGGATTTGCGAAGTGATCCATAACCTTCTCAGTGTACACAGCTTCCACCCTCACTGGCTCCCATGGGCCTTTCCTCGTTGAACGGGGATATCTCTCTCAGCTTCGAGACCACACCGGGTAACGCTTCCAGTAAGTAATCTACATCCTCATAGGTGTTTTCCCGTCCCAATGTGAGTCTGAGGCTGCCGTGCGCCTGCTCGTGAGTCAGTCCCAGTGCCAGCAGTACATGGGACGGTTCCAGGGATCCTGTCGAGCACGCAGATCCTGTGGATGCAGCGATGCCTTTGAAATCCAGCTGTAGTATGAGCGCCTCACCTTCGATGAAATCGAACCTGAAATGTGCGTTATTGACGAGTCGATTTGTCCTGTGACCGTTCAGATAGGATCTCTCGACCAATTGCGGGATCCTGTCTATGATCTTGTCTCTAAGGGATCTCATGCGATCGGTCACCGGTTCGAAATCCCGTTTGGCGAGCTCCGCGGCCTTGCCCAGGCCGATTATTCCCGGCACATTCTCCGTCGAGGATCTCAATCCGTGCTCGTGCCCTCCGCCGTGCATCATCGGTTCTATCTTGATGCCCTTCTTAACATACAGCGCCCCAACGCCTTTGGGTCCGTGTAGCTTGTGCGAGGAGAGTGACAAGAGGTCCATGCCGTCCTTTTTCACATCGATCGGCATCTTTCCAGCGGCCTGTACCGCGTCCGTGTGGAACGGGATCCCTTTGGACTGCGCGATCCTTCCTATTTCCTTGATCGGCTGAATCGTTCCGATCTCGTTGTTCGCGGCCATGATGGATATGAGTACTGTGTCGCCCCTGATCGTCCTCTCCAATTCAGCAGCGTCCACAAGCCCTTCTCTGGTGACTGGCAGTTTGGTGATATCGAAACCTACGCGCTCCAGATACTCGCACGATTCAAGGATTGCAGGGTGCTCGATCACGCTGGTTATGATGTGCCCTTCTGTCCGGCCCTTGTACATCGCGACTCCCTTCAATGCAAGGTTGTCCGATTCTGTACCTCCTGATGTGAAGACGATATCCCTCGGGTCTGCGTTGATCAAGGCAGCGACATGCTTCCTGGCGAGCTCCATAGATGCCTTCGCTTCCCGTCCATAGGAATGAATGCTCGATGCATTGCCGAAGCGCTCTCTGAAGAAGGGCAGCATGGCTTCCAAGACCTCTGGCAAGACCTGAGAGGTCGCGCTATGGTCGAAATACACCCTTCTCTTGGAGCTGGCTGTCATAACGAACGAAGGTGATGATAACTGGTCGTCTTAAAAGTTTGCCGGTGTGAATGAGGGTTTTCGGTCCTGCATGTCGGTTTGGGGACCCACCTCAAACTGAAAAGGACTAATACGGTCCAGCGACATCCATGGGCGTTCAATATGGACGTCTCTAGGGTCCGACAGGACTTCCCGTTGCTGAGTTCAGAGCCCGGGGTCAATCCCCTGGTCTATTTCGATAGTGCATGCCAATCACTGCGGCCGGTTCAAGTCTTGGAGGCTATGAACGAATACTATGGTGCATTCCCATCATGTGCGGGCAGAAGTGTTCACAAGCTCGCGACGGAAGTGTCCATACGATGCGACGACGCTCGCTCGAAAGTCGCTCGCTTCTTCGGCGCAGAGAACGCCAACGAGATTGCTTTTCTGAAGAACGCAACGGAAGGTCTGAATACGGTGATCCTTGGTTACGACTTCGAACCCGGTGACGAGGTCGTCACCACTGATTATGAGCACAATTCCCTCCAGGTCCCGGTATTCAAGGTGTGCGAATTGAAAGGTGTCAAACACATCTCCGTCCAGTCATCTGACGATGCCACGTTCGATGTCGATGCCTTTCATGAAAGGATGTCGAAGAGGGTGAAGCTGGTCGCGATGTGTCTGACATCGAATGTCCATGGCTATACGCTACCGGCAAGGGAAGTCGTGGATATTGCACATTCATACGGTGCGCGCGTGCTATTCGATGCCGCCCAGGCGGCTCCGAGCATGCCATTGGATATGAGTATGCTTGAGGTGGATTATCTCGCTGCTTCGGCCCATAAGATGCTGGGGCCATCCGGTGTAGGCATCTTCTATGTGAATGAGGGTGCTGCCGCTGACATCGAACCGATCATGTATGGCGGTCACGGGGTGACCGAAGTCAGGGGTGGCAAGTTCACCCTCCTCCCACCTCCAGAGCGTTTTGAGACCGGACTGCAGAATTACTCCGGCATCCTAGGTACTGGAGCAGCAGTCGATTATCTCAATTCCGTTGGGATGGATGATGTCAGGGACCACGAGGTCGGACTCAACCGTCGTATGACCAGAGGTCTCATGCAAACACCAGAGGTCGCCATCATGAAACCATTCGATCCGAATATGCGTGGCGGCATATTCAGCTTCAATATCGATGGAATGACCCCTCATGACATCGCCATGATACTCGACAATTCCAAGAATATCATGATACGCTCGGGCATGCATTGTTGCCATTCATACTTTGATGAGATTGCTGTAGATGGATGTGCAAGAGCGTCGGTCTACATCTACAACACGGATGATGAGGTGGACTCTTTCGTCGAGGCTGTACGAGACCTCTCCGCCAGCTTCGGCAAGGTCAGGTGACTTGGACCAAGAATAACAGGATGCTCGAGAGCTCGTCGACGAGGATGAGGCTGGTGTTGACGCCGAGAACATCACCTGTATGCAGCTTGAGATGGTCCGAAGCCAGATCGCGCTCTTCAATTATGGATTGATTCAGTGATTCTCCTTTCCATTCCCAAGTGTGCACAGGGTCTCGTAGTTCTACTCCGACAGTGTGGCCATTTGCGCTCGCCGTCATGTACGAGTGACAGATATCAAGCCATATCTCAGAGCCGTCCTGAGTGCACGGGACCGACCACGAAAGATCGCACTCGGATCCACATCCGCTCACGAGCAATATCAATTTCTCCAGGGAGCTGAGCATCTCGCTCAATTCACTCTCTTCGTCCAAGGTCATTGAATGTGTGACGATACCACTGGCGACGGCCATGAACATGAGCGCGCATATCGACATGGCCACCTTCGACACGATGAAATCCGTCAGATCACCTCTGCGATGATGCATTGTCGTCCATCGATGACTCCTCCGACCATCCTGATGGTGCAGATCTCGGAGCAGATCTCTAGAGATCTATCTCCCTGGGATGTGATCGTGGCTGGGGGGCTTGATGCGGTTCGGACTATCTGCGCTCCTGAAGCGAGTTCAAGAACGACGGAGCATTCGTACGCTCCTCCGATGGAATCCCCTATGTTCAGATTCTGAAGCCTCATCCGACCTGCCGATGAGAAGTCGAGGTCTATGTGGTCGACGCTCCCTGGACCCTGCATCGATAATCTCTGGGCGGAAGAGATGATCTCCTCGAGTTGCAGCTCCGCCCTGATAAGGAACTCTCTGTCGCGCACGGTATTCAGAGCCTCGGTGGCTGGCACAATCGACATGGCGGCGACTATCGCCACGATCATCAACCTGAGCGGCAGCGCCTCCAGGGCCCTGTCATCCTCTCGGATACGCATATCGGTCAGCCCGTGATGACGGGTATCTCATAACCGGTGTCGACGCCATAATTCCCCTTGGCCACCGTGACGGTGACGGTTGTGAACCCCGATCCGAATTTCTCGAGTTTTAGCCCCAAGAACACGACCTGTCCATTGGAATCCGTCACGCCCCTCACAGGCGAGCCATCGGCATTCCTTATGTTCGCTCCATCCAGCATCACAGTGGCTCCTTCCAGCCGGTCCCCACTCTGATCCGTCACTATGACGCTTATCGTATTGTCATACGATGTGTACAGACCGTCGCCATCAACGTCAAAGACTATGATCTCACCCGGGCTGACGAAGATCTCTCCGATGGCGTTCGGAGCGGCTATGGAATTCATCCACCCCATTATTATCGTGAGGCCGAGTCCCGCCACGACCACCATTATCAGCAGTTGAAGCGGAAGCCCTTCGATGCCTCCTTCACGGTCGGGTCTGAGTCTGGAAACCTTGCTTCTCGCCGTCATGATACCAACGGGAGCTCTTACTATTCGTGAGTGGCATATTCTACCCGCTTACATGTAAGCTAACTGACAGCACACAACACCTCTCTGGCCCACTTCATTGGCCCGGGCCGTACCTGTTATCAGGCCTGATTCCCAGGAAAGTACCTACTTATACGCTCGGAGACCGTTGAAAACTCAAGAACGCAGACCGGTAAGAGGGAGCAAGTCTGACCTGTGCTCGGTGATGCGTATGAAGGAGCTAAAATTGATGGAAGCGTCAAAGTGTCCGAAGTGTGGCGAAGAGCCTTTCTTCGTTGAGCACATCGAGAAGTGGTATTGTTACGAGTGCAACACTTATGTCGACGGAACCGAGGAAGACCATGAACATGCCGAGGAAACCGTCGAGCACATCGAGGATCAGGTGGCGTCTGAAATGGCCCCAGCTGTCATAGACTCCGAACAGATGGACGAAGTCCCTGTCCGCGAGGCGTTCAAGGATTATTCTGATGATTATGAAGATGAATTGGCCGCTGATCTGGCGGAGATATCCGAGGTCGAGCCTAAAGAGGCTATGCTGTCAGCGATTCCGAAAGGGGTGCCTGATGTTGTGGTGCCCGCTGCGGAGCCCAAGACTGACATGACCATCAGGATGTGCACCAACTGCGGCCAACCTCTGAAGTGGATCGAAAAGTACCAGCGGCACTACTGCTACGGGTGCAAGAAATATGCGCCCAAGGAGGACAAGCCGAAGGAAGAGGCAAAGCCTGCTCCGGAGACGAAGGCCTGCCCAGACTGCGGCGGCGAGCTCAAGTACGTCGAGAAGTACTCTGAGTGGTACTGTTACAGCTGCAAGAAGTACCCTCTGCGCCGGAAGAAGGCGGTCGAGCAGCCCAAGCCGGCCGCAAAACCGTCATCCAAGCCCTCGGGCGCCGGAATGTGTCCGAAGTGCGGCAAGCCTCTGAAGTGGATCGAGAAGTACGAACGGCACTACTGCGTCGCGTGCAAGGAATACGCGCCCAAGGAGAAGAAGACCTGTCCGGCCTGTGGGGATGATATGAAGTTCATCCCTGAGTACAATGAATGGTACTGCTACAAGTGCAAGAAGTACTCCCTAAGGCCGAGCAAGCCTGTGCTTCTGCTCTGACGAGCGCACAAACCCTGAAAACTCCGGCTGGGACGCATCGATGTCCTGGCCGATCAAACGATTTCTTATTGTTCTCTTGACGATATGGTAAAATTACAGAAGGCTCTTGGACAATGGTCCAAGAGCACTATTCGGGGTTTTCAGTGTTCTACCTTAGCCGCACGTGAGATCGTTCAGACCTGCCCTGGTGGCTCCTGCTGCTGACCCTGGAAGATGGTCACATCCGTCTGAACATTGCTCGGCGCAACCGTTGGGATCTCCCGGTTCTTCATCCTCATGCCAACGATTGCAAGAACGGCCCCGAACACTATCATGGCCACGCCGATCACCGTGCCAACCAATGCCACTCCGTTGATCGTCGTCTCTACGATGACATCCTGGCTAAGTACGCTGCTCAGCGTACCATGGTCAAACACCACGTAGTATGTGCTCAGGTCCGGAATGACGAAACTGAAGCTACCCGAATCACCTGATGTCGTGAATAGGTAGTCCCCGCTGCCTGTAGTGGAATATTCGCCATACTGATCTTCGTCGAATACATACGCCTTGATCGCTCCGTCCGCTACAACGAAGTTCAGCTCGACAGATCCACCGATGAGACCTCCGTATGAGATCGCGTAGTAGTAGTCCCCTGCCGGGATGGTGAAATCCATCGTCTCCTCTGCTGGGAGTATGGCGAACGCCAAGAAATAGACCCCAATGATTGCGATTACCGATCCTACTGCTATCAATATCTTCCCTTTCTTCATATCTTCCACTCCGCATTCTGAACCACGATTGGCGGCAATGCCAGCTCAAGTGCCTGCCGAGACATCTTGGCGTACTCCTCCATGGCCCTCTTGCTCTTCACACCCTCGGATTTTTTCTTGGCCGAGAGACTGTCTGGAATCGCTAGCAGCCCGGCCAACTTTCTCTGCTTGCCCCCGGCATCCGTGTAATTGAGTCTGAGCGCGTAGCCAGATAACTTCTTCTTGAGTTCAAGATGGATCACTGATGCATGGGATACGCAGATGTTCTTCTCGTCTCTGGCCAGTGCTGACGGGTCACAACTGCTGTAGTCTTTGCTCTTCTTGTCGCTCATGGCGTCGGCGATTGCCGCGCCTATCGCTCCACCCAGAACGGCCCCTATTCCCGCCTTCGAGGATTTCTCGAGGACGAAAATCGATCTCTCGCTAGTCAGCAGAAGACCATATTCCTTGGGTCCCATCGCACCTTGGACTATCACTCTGGGTATTACTGCAACTCTTCGCTCCTCCAACTGGCCACCCAATCCCTCTAGGTCCTTATTGCCAAGGGCCTATAAAAATAATATCGTCCAGCAATCAAGATGTCCTGGTATTGAAGAGCCACCGGGGAGATTCGAACTCCCGACCTGCTGATTACAAGTCAGCTGCTCTTCCGGCTGAGCTACGGTGGCATGTGTGCGGGTTGCTGAGTATTGATGCGAAGCACATATAGCTTTTGACGGCTCGGAATGGCGGGCTTTCTTCCTTGATCGATCATTATCGCAATCGACCCTGATTCGCTTGCCAGGGCCGGAGTTGCATTGTCCGAAATATGCATAACCTTTAAATCATGGCTAAGTATCCGCAAGAGATGCGCATAGAGCGGTGAGAATCCCATGACTGAGAAGGAAGGTGCAGAGAAGCACCACGTTAAGGACGACAAGAAGCATGATTCCGACTCCAAGATCAGCCCTGGAGATATCGTACTCGCAGAATTCGACGCCTGGATACATGACACAGGTGAGTTGTTCGACACGACCAGTGAGACTGTCGCCAGGGAGAACAAGATATACAACGAGAAGATGGTCTATGGCGCTCAACCGCTCATGGTCGGCAAGAGCAGGCTGTTCCCTGGTCTCGACGAGCACATGTTGACGGCCGACATAGGCAAAGAATACGAAATCACGATACCTCCTGAGAACGCTGCTGGCCCGAGGGACGCGAAGCTCGTGGAGCTTCACCCGGTCCGTGAATTCCTGAAGCAAGAGATCGAGCCGCAGGTAGGGCTCGAGGTGACCGTTCGGAATCGGACTGGCACCATAACCGCAGTGACTGCTGGAAGAGTCAGGGTTGACTTCAACAACAGACTTGCTGGAAGGACACTCAGATACAAGTACAAGATCACTGAGAAACCCACGAAGCCGAAGGAAGTCGTCGAACTGGTGCTCAAGATGTCATACGGCACGGCCGAAGGATTCGACATCGAGCACCATGGCAAGGATTACAAGCTCAAATTGCCAGATGCCTGCAAGTACGACCAGAAGTGGATCCTGAGCAAGTACAGGGTCGTGACAGATCTCAGGGACGCCCTGGATGCTGGAACGGTCGCTTTCATAGAAGAGTACACCAAGCCCGAGAAGAAGGAGGAGCCGAAGGCCGAAGAGAAGAAGGAAGCTCCTACGGTGGAGCCAAAGGCCAAAGAGAAGAAGGCCGCTCCAAAGGACGATGCCAAGGGTGAGGAGAAGGCTCCAGAGGAATTGACCGAGGCGGACAGGACGGAGTAACCCTTCCTGGAACAAACCTTTTCTATTTCGCAAACCCGTTTTTTCAATATCCCCTCACGGGCGCGTGGCCTAGTCCGGATATGGCACTTGCCTCCTAAGCAAGTGGTCAAGGGTTCGAATCCCTTCGCGCCCGCCATCCATTCGTCAAATCCTGCGGCATTCAGCCCGCCATGCAGCTCGAGCGAGAGACGATGTTGGCCATGCGTCTTTCCTGAACGTCCGTAATGACATAATCAAGTAGTCAGCCGATCGCTTGCATATCCCCAATCACGATCGAGCCACCAATGATAAGATTGCCCTTCTCTGGACGACTGGTGAAAATGTCGTGATGGTTAGGAATGTTTCTCGAGAGTTGCGCGCGATCATTAGCTCGCCACCCTTCAGGAATAGACCCACCAGATGGTTGAGTGAATCGGTCGGGGTGATGGGCGACCTCCGCGGAGAGGGCGAAGTCAACACGAATAGGGACGAATAGCGCCCGATTCATCAGATCGCCATTTCTATCGAAGGTTCTTTATCTAAGCCAATTCGATTACACTACTGCCGGAAGCTGGTCTTCACCCATGGTGATGCCCGCTATATCGGCAAAGAGGTGTTAAGGATGGGGACATCAGCGCAACCAAGCGCTAGACATTGCGTGTCTTGTGGAAAGGAAATATCGAACGATGCGAACGTGTGCCAGCATTGTGGCCATGATTATCGCGTGCCAGTTACCGGGGTGGCTCCTGTCAAGAAGACCATGTTGCCCGTCGTGGGCGGTGTGCTCATATTGATCGGTGCTCTCCTCGTTGTCCTCATGGGCCTTGCTCTCGTGGGGAGCATTGGTGCTCTTGACAGCATCATGCTCGTCGATGTCGAAGAAGTGGAGATGCTCGAGGACGCCATGGCGACTTGTGGCATCATATTGCTGGTCATGGGTCTGATAGGTGTACTTGGCGGAATATTCGGGATCATGCGGAGACACTTTGGACTAGCAATACTCGGCGGAATCTTCGCGTTGCTCGGATTCGGACTCTTTGCCCTGATTGGGATAATACTGATTGCGGTGTCGAAGAGAGAGTTCGAGTGAGAAACGACTCCGCGACGCGTACATCAAACCCTTTCTATTCAATATATTTTCATTCTGACTCATGTGGGATAGCTATTCAGATGCGATGACCCGCTCAATCATCAGGTCTCTCTTCGTGCTATTGGTGGGACATCGCCACTATCATTGACTCGGAGGCTATGACTATCTTCCCCTCAGAAGCCTCGATGTGCGCCTTGATCAGCTGATGTAATTCGCTCTTGATCTCCCGTCTGTGCCTGGCATCGGTGATGTACCTGATACTGAGGGCGATCCAATTGTCCGTGACGGTGACAAAGACGGCAGGCTCGACCGCGCGAGCCGAGAAATAGTACTTCTGCATGATCGCTGCCATCTGCTTCTCGGCATCTGCCACATAACGCTCCGTCTCCTTCCGCGCGATGTTCTCGAATGCCTTCGCGGCCTCCCTCCAATCGGATTCGTAGGTCAGCGGCAATGTGATCTCGTCCCATATGAAGCTATGATCCTTCGTGTAGTTGATGATACTCTTGGATAGAACTACACCGTTCGGCATCATCGATAGTCGTCCGGTTGCCTGATCCCCATCTACCCACTCTCTTATCTCAAGAAGCGTCGTGTACATCATGCCGATATCGATTACGTCCCCGAACCTAGAATCGATTTCGACACGGTCGCCGACCCTGTATATGCTGGTGAGGAAGATCGTCAATCCTCCCACGAAATTCTTGAAGAGGTCCTGCAATGCGATTGCGATCCCTGCACCCATTATTCCATATGATACGAATAGCGCATCCGTGCTCGTTGCCCAGATCTGGGTCAGTATGGCAAAGAAGACCAGAACATAGATGATAGATATCGCCTTTCTAACAGAATACTTGGTCTTTCCGTCCTTGATGCTCTGGGCCAGGAAGTGTTCAAGGGCCAGCTTGAAGACGAAATATATTATCGCGAGCGCCAGGAATGTGAAGAATCCCTTTTCGATGTACTGGTCGGGATAGTAGTAATTGGCTATCCATAGCATAATCGCCGCGACGATCTGTCCTGTGAGCACAAGGCCCTTGTTGATCTCACCACTCTCCCGATCCGAATCCTATGGGTGCGGTAAGCGTTTTCATGATATGAATCATTTCTGCATGCGCTTCGATCTTCCCTTTCCATTGGATTGAAGGACCCTTCGTTCGAACTCTGTCTCCCACCAGTTCGCATATCTCCGTAGCCCTTCCGATCGTTGTTGTATGGCCTGGACGGCGACCTCATGGGCGATTCTCGCATGCTCGGCCTCCCAATTCCCTCTCAATCCCTTGGGGACGGTCAGATAGCTAGGAGATTCATCGATGAGCCGTGGTGGTAGTCTGGTCATTGCGTACACATCGCATGCCCTTTCGCCTCCAGGCAATCCTTTGGTATTGAACTGGGCCAAGTGCATCAACTCATGAGCCATGGTCCAATAGGTCGGAAGCTTCCATCTTCCGTCTCGTGTCCTGCGAACCTCCAGCATCAGCTTGACAAAACCGTCCTCAGCCTGGAAGACGGAACCCTCATATGCCCTCGTGATGCCGATCTTCATCTTCGGCCTGATCTCTGGGAAGTATCTATGCAATCTCCCCAGACGCGCCTCCAGGGTCTTCCTCACAGGCGAAGGTATCTTTATCGCGGTCCTGGTCCAGGTGATCTCGAGCGGCATTGAGCTACCCAAATGTGTCCCCTATCTTTTATTCTATACGCTCGCACTACCTCGAATCCTAGACGACCTGCCCGTCTATACCGACCACCGTGACCTTGACCGGGGCGGTCCTGCCCGCCCTCTTCATGGCTTCGGTGACCATGCGCATCAGGCTGTTGCAGCATGGAACCTCCATTATGACAACATGAACGCTCTTAGGGGCAGCCTCCTGGAAGAGTGCGGTTAGCTTTGCCAAATACGCTTCCTGGTCATCGAGCTTGGGACACCCTATGACCATCGGCTTCCCCTTGAGGAACCTCTTGTGGAATCCCCCGAACGCGAATGGGACGCAGTCTGCCGCGACCAGGATGTCTGCATCCTTGTAGAATGCCGACCCTGGCTGGATCAGCTTCCACTGCACCGGCCAGTTGGTCAATTCCGACGGTGTGTGCGATCTGTCACTCTCATCTCCCAAGGATCCAAGTTGGGTGATCTTCCTCACAACCATGGGCTCCGAGGATGGGCATCCGCAGGGCGCCTCAGATGAATGATCCTGGGCAACTTTCTCCACGCCCGTGTGTCCCTGGCTCTTGAGGTGGTCTTTCACTGCTTCCTCATCGAAGGCAGGTGATTCCCTCTCCACGATCCTGAGCGCATCTCTCGGGCAACCACCCATGCATGCTCCGAGTCCATCACAGAAGGCCTCACTGATGACCTTAGCCTTTCCATCCACTATCTTGAGAGCTCCCTCCGCGCACGCGAGCACGCACTGGCCGCAGCCATCACATTTGTCCTCGTCTATCTCGATGATCTTCCTGACAGGCATCCATTCACCTCTGATTTCGACTCATGTACGACATCCATGCGATCTGAAACGATAATAGTCATCGCCTAACAAGACAGGCAATGGATTCGGATGATGATCTCGGCCACCTCATCTCAACGAGATAGGTCGTCGCCGTTGTGCTGTAGCCAGTTCAATCTGGAGTGTGAAGTGTGCAGCCTATCACCTATCACGCTCGCGACGAAGCTCGTGGGCGGGATCAGGAACGCCACGGATCCCGCCAGAGAGATGAGTTTGGTGATCTTTCTCATCTTCCAGACCTCTGCGATGTACTCCGCGTCGTCCGCGCACTCCTTGTAGATCATCGACCTGAAGATGGCGCTCTGGAGCCTCCGCACAAGAATGGTCGTCATCCAGACAACGTCTTTCAGGCTGGTGTACCGTCCTTCGTAGTTCGTCTTCTTGTTCACGATCGCCTTTCTCAGGTCCTCTGCCGTCGTGCCCTCAAAAGTCGTACAGCAGTCCCCAACCATCATGGGTGCGTGTGCGTCGCTGCTGCCGGTCAGTGCCGTCTCGATGCCCCTGCACTTCTGCATGGCTAGATCGTTAGAGTACCGGTCCCTGTGGAATGCGTTGAATACTTCGACACCATCTAAATTGAGATTCAATATCCTGTCTCCGAGAGCGCTGCAATGCGAACTGAATGGATGAGGGGCTATGGCCACGCCACCCATGCCATGCACAATATCTATGGTCTCCTCGACCGGGAGTCCTTTCGGAACATTCTCGCTCAGGAATAATCCGAGAAGCTCGCCATCTGCCGTGAGTATCTCCTCTCCGACGACGACTTCGACAGACTTCGCATATTTCTGTGCCTCAAGACCTCCTCTGATGCTGTTGTGGTCCGTAACACAGAGCACGTTGAGCCCTCTCCTCTCCGCGGCTTCGACGACCTCCCTTGGCTCGGAGACGCAATCGGGCAGTTCCAGAAACAGGATCTTGGACATACCGGAGTACTTCGTGTGTGTGTGGAGGTCAGCGATGCCCTTCATCATCGCCTCCGATGCGTCTTGATATAGAAATCACTTTCCCATTGACATGGCCTGTTGGTCACATGCGTCCTCTGGAGAATGACTGAGATGTCTCTTCCTTCTCGAAAGATTCTGCGAGCAACTGCCCCATAATCACGCCGATGAACCCCGCGAAGACGAAGAGCATCAAGAGTATGACTGTCATGTTCAGGAAGAACATGATGTACAGGTCTGGGAAGATGATCCTGAAATCGTAGAACAGGAACGGGGTCGAGTATGCGATGATCGATAGTATGTAGCCGATGAAGACGTATAGTATCACGGTCACTATTGCGAGGTCCGTCCTCCTGGTCAGGTATCCTGAGGGCATCCCGAATAGCGCTGCAAGAAGAAACGCCGCCAGCAAGTTCTTCCCCAGCGATGGGGACGAGATGTTTGGGAATACGAAATCGAAGGTCATGAACGCGATGGCGGGCGCGCTGAATAGGGCCACCGTGAACATCCTGATCCAATCCTCCCTCCTGATCTTCACAGATACTCACCATCCCGGTAACTCAGATCTATCCTGGCCATGTCATTGAGATATGTCTCTCGATATGTCTGGTAGTCATGAGGGTAATCGGCTATCCAGCCCGTGACCCTGAAGTCGTGTACGTATGGTACGGTCTCCAATGTGTAATCCTGGCCCTGGGTCATCGAGTAATTGATGAAACCATCTATGTTGGCAAGCCTGGTCGAATCAGAGACTATGACTTGATACGTGAATGTTTCGACGCTCTTCTTCTTGACAGTGAGTCCATCCCCTGTCCCGTTATAGGCACTCGTGACTGGGATGATGTTCACACCGTCGGTGTAATTCCATATCGCCACAGTCCAGCTGACCGTGGAGATGCTGAGATCAAGATCCGACGGATTGTCCAGCTGGATCTGGATCGTCACCAAGATCGAGCCGTTATCCAGCATTTCTGCGCCCTCGATGGCGTTCATGAGGACAACGCTCGCATTCGCATCCATCACATTGACATATGTATTGGCGGAGACTATCAGCGCCACTGTAAAGAAGATCGCGGCTGCTATGCTTAGCATCGATACGAACCATCTCTTCCTGAGCTCTGCCATCACGCCCACGTCATCCACCTTCTCTCCATCTAGCTGAAAGGGATCATGCTGATCAGTTCTTATACAGATAGCAGGCCACCTGTTGTTCGCCGACATCGAACTGTGGCGGCTCCACGACAGTCCTGAACTTCACGACAACGGCGCCATGGGTTCCCTTGATCGACTTGATCGAGATGTCCGCCACGGCTGCCGCGCATCTGTGCTCGCCGCTCTCACCCTTCGCGCGCAGGAAATCCTTGAAGCTCGATTGCAGCTTCTTCCAGTTCTCGTCTGGGCCCATTATCTTCACAGTAATCCGGCTGCCTTTGACCTTGATCGGGAGCAGGAGTCCTCCGAGACCATCCATGTCCTCCTTGACGTAGATGTCTGCAATCAGGCGGGAGACGTCCTTGGCAACTTTGTATCCGGGTTCCTTGGATGCGTCGCAAGTGACCGTGACCGTCCTCCCAGAGGAGCTGGATGAGATCGTCTTGACGCCCCTGAACTCTGGTCTGCTCATCTTGCGGTAATGTTTGACGAAATCCTTCAGGAAAGCCTCTATCGTGTCGAGGTTCTCGGCAGTTCCACTATCGACATCCACGGTCAACTTGTTAGTTACCCTGCTCATACCGGTGATGATGCCATGCATCGGATGGTCGATCTCTTTGTAGCGTACGATCGATTCGAGTTCCATGAATAGTTCTGCTGCGAGGTCATTGGCGGATAACTCGGCCGAGTCGCACCGTATCTCTATGGCTCGGTCAGTCAAGACGGTGTCGATCCTATCGATCGCCCTGAACATCGGGTTCGCATCCCTGGTCTGGGATGTTCTCTCTCTGACGAACCCTAGGACCTTCTCCAGGTCCATGCCTTCCTTGAGATGGAACCCCAGCACGAATTCATCCGGGTGCAGCTTACTCACTTCCGTGGTCAGTACGCTATCAGGGCTCAAGTCTCCGTTCTCTTCCAGCCATTCGACCAGATCTTCTCCCTGCCATCCACATTCCTCAAAGGCCTTCGGGCATCTCGGTCTGAATCGGCATCCGAGCGGGACATTCGCAGCGCTCGGCACCTCTCCCTTGATCTTGATACGTCCATGCTTTGCGTCAGGGTCAGGAACGGGCACCGCAGAAATCAGAGCCTGCGTGTAGGGATGTTTAGGTGACTGTATGATGCTGTCCGTTTCCCCGATCTCCACCACCCTGCCAAGGTACATGACCGCTAGCCTATCGCTGATGTATCTGGCGACTGCGATGTCGTGGGTGATGAATAGGTAGGGTATGCCGTATTTGTCCCTCAGGTCCAGCATCAGGTTCAGCACACCCGCTCGTATCGAGACATCGAGCATGGAAACAGGTTCGTCAGCAACAATGACTTTGGGTTTGATCACGAGCGCACGCGCGACCGACACCCGCTGTCTCTGGCCACCGCTGAGCTCGTGAGGGAACCTGTTCAGATACTCCTTCGCAGGAGCCAACCCGGCATCCTCCAATGCTTGGATGACTCTCTCTATCTTGTCTTCTGGGGTGTCTCCTATGTTGTGGTTTATGAGTGGCTCCATGACCGTCTGGAGCACGGTTGTCCTCGGGTTGAGGGACTCATACGGATCCTGGAAGACCATCTGTATGTTGCGTCTGAACACCTTGACATCCTGCCCTTCCAAGAGCGCTATGTCCCTGCCCAGGAAGAACACAAAGCCCTCTGTGGGGTCCTCGAGCCGCGTGAGCAGTCTACCTACCGTAGTCTTGCCGCATCCGCTCTCTCCGACGAGTCCAAGCACTTCACCAGACCGGATGTCGAAGTTGACATCATCGACCGCCTTTACCTTGATGGGCTCTTTTCCGAAAGAGAAGAACCCTTTCTTCAGCTCGAAGTACTTCTTGAGACCCCTCACCTTGATGATGACGTGTGTAGTAGGTTGCATACCCATCATCCCCTCCTGAGCCTGTCCCATAGCTCTCCGGCGAAATGACAGTAAGCCGTGTGGCCTGGTTCGATCTCCATACCCTTTGGCCTCTTCTCCGAACATCTTGTCTGGGCGTATTGGCATCTTGGATGGAAAGGACAACCACTGGGTGGGTTGACCAGGTCCGGCGGGAATCCTGGGATGGTCTCCAACCTCTTCCTCTCCCCCTTTATCGAGGGGAATGAGTTCAGGAGGCCTGCGGTATACGGGTGAGCGGTGTTCTTGAACACCTGAGACGTCTCTCCGATCTCCATCAACATGCCCGCATACATCACCCCGATCTTGTCGGAGACCTCTGCGACCACGGAGACATCGTGTGTGATGATCATCATGGCCATGTTGAGCTTCTCTTGAAGTTTCTTGATCTCCATCAGGACCCTGTCCTGTGTTATCACATCGAGTGCGGTCGTGGGCTCGTCGGCTATGATGAACGATGGTTTGAGGGCGAGCGCGAGCGCGATCATCGCCCTCTGCTTCATGCCACCGCTGAACTCATGAGGGTAATTGCTTATTCTATCTGGGGAGATGCCAACGAACTCGAAGAGGTCCATGGCCCTTTTCTTAGCGGTCTCGTCGTCCACATCTTCGTGCAACTGGATTGCTTCCACTATGAGGTCACCGATCCTGAAGACCGGATTGAACGCGTTCATAGCCCCCTGGAATATCATGGAGATCTCCGTCCAGCGTATCGCACGGATCTTCTCGTTGTAGTCGTCGAGTGAACCGTCCTTACGCATCGAAATCCGAAGGAGGTCATGTGAATAGGTCAGCGCAGAGAGCTTGAGTTCAAGATCCCGAATCTTGATGCCGGGTCCCTCCATCTGCCTCGTCAGCTCCGTTGGGATGGGGTCCTTCTTTTCCAGAGTTTCCTTCTTGGTCGTGAGCTCCGCCATTTGTCTGGTCAGCTCCGACGGAACTGGGGCGTTCTTCTCCATGCTGCTATCGAGTTTCTTGATTTGCTTGGTCAGCTCTGCAAGGGCGGTCGCCTTCTCTTTCTCCAGCTGTCTCTTCTGCTGTGTGAGCTTACCGAATTCGTCCTGCAGCGGCTTGAGACCATTCTTCACTCGGGCGATTTCCTTCTGCCTCATCTTAGGTGTTTTCTCAAAAGTGCGGTCGTACTCCTCTCTGAGGGCGGTGACCTCGGGCGGCTCCTTGAAGAGTATCATCCCGCCCTTGATGTAGCCGTTCGGCGGCAGGAGCTGCGTGATGGCATACGCGGCCGTGGTCTTGCCGCATCCGCTCTCCCCGACGAGGCCCATGGTCTCGCCTGAATCGATGCTGAAGGTGACATCATCCACGGCTCTCACCCAGCCGTTATGGATCTTGAAGTGCACTTTGAGGTTCTTAACTTCTAGCAGGGTCATATCATCACCTCTTCCTCAAACGCGGGTTGACTACCTCATCGAACGATCTACCCATCAGATAGAACGCGAGCGAGAGCAGGGTTATGGCTATCCCTGGAGGCAGGAGCCACCAGGGTGCGTCGAGGGTGTGTCCGCTGATCTGCAGGAACTGCAACATCATGCCCCACGTTATGTTTGTAGGATCACCGAATCCCAGGAACGCCAGGATGGCTTCGGTCACGATGGCTCCGCTGATGTTGAAAGTCATGTAGAGGAACGTGTACGGAAGCACGTTCGGTCCTATGTGCTTGAATATTAGCCTATTATCTGATGCGCCAGCTACTCTGGCGGCATCCACGAAGGCCCTTTCCTTGAACGAGAGGGTGACCGAACGTATGACCCTCGCTATGCCCGCCCATGATAATATCGCGAATATGATGATGATGTTGAGAAGTGATGGTCCGAAGACCGCTGCGAACAATAGCATGATAACCAGATAGGGTAGGCTCAACATCACATCGGTAGCGCGCATCAGTATATCGTCGAGCATGCCTCCATAGAATCCCGCGACCAGACCCACGATCGTGCCGATGACCACTGAGAAGAACGCCGCTGTTATACCGACGAGCAGCTCCGCTCTGGTTCCCCACATCAGCTGCGTCAGAATATCATGTCCCTCATAGTCTGTCCCAAGCGGATAGTAGTTGCCCGATGGATAGGTTCCAGGGGCCAGAGGGGCCACGTTCACACCAGTGAGCGTCTCAAGGAACAGTTGGTTGCTCTCGGTCACCACTGCGAAGTAGTTGCCTGCTCTGCTCATCTCGATGTATATGTTACCCAAGTATGCCACGGGTGTGACCGCTCCTCCTCCAGGGGCGCTGAAGGTCGCATTGACCTTCATCAATGAATTCGCCAAGTATATCGCCCCCTCATCCGTGCTGAACACATACATCAGCTGACCTGCGACATACTGAGGGTCGCTGTTCAGATACCCGCTTACCGTGGTGAACACTGTATTGTTCTCGCCCACCCTGCCAGTTTTCTTGTCAAGGCCAGCTATCATGCCACGTTCATCGTTGGTCTGTCCGACCATCACCAGGAAATCAGGGGCAGAATAGAGCGAAGTGATATCGAAGCTTCTCACGCCAGTCAACATGGGCTTGGTGGACCAGGTCAAGTTGCCGGTCACCCTGTCATAGGCAGCGACCGTGCCGTCCGTGGCAGCAAGTGCGACGTACTCCTTTCCAAGAGCGGTTGTCGGCCCGTATGGGAATGGGAATATGAGCATGTTATTTCCGGCCACGGGCTCATAGGTCTCCCCGTCGATCGTGTAGTTGCTGGTCCAAACCAACCCCTCGATCGTGATGTCGGTGACCGTCCTAGTAACCAGGGTCTTGGTCACATTGAGTCTGTACGCACGTATGCCCACGTCTGTCGGGACGAATAGCATGCTACCGTTATCGAAGTCACCGTCCACGACTACCGGGTTCCCGATTATCGTGCTGTCATCGATCGTGAGATTGTTGATGTAGTCGAAGGACTCGCTCCCGGAATCATATATGGTCGCGGCTCTCTTGCTTATCATCCACACATTGTGGTCGTCCGCGAATGCGAGCGCGAGCCTGCCGCTCGGATAGACGAATGAGAACCCATTCCAGAGGTTCGAGTTATACTTGGGCACGAACGGTAACTCGTACTGCCGGAGGAGCTCATAGGTACTAGCTGTGGCGGTTGGGATGAATGAGCTGTATTCATACAGGGTCGAAGTCCCAGCCACTGGATCCGTGGTGTTGACTATGTAGAAGAAAGTCGTCGAGAAGAGCACGTGGTTCATGTAGGTCGCGTTGGCCGGTAGATTTATCGCTAAGGGGTCGCTGATCTCAATCCCGATCTCTTCCGTCTCTGCGCTTGTTCCACGCGTGACTGGGTAGACTGTAGCCATTCCCTCCTCAGAGTACGCCAATATCCCTTCGAGTGGGTGGTCTCTGTTCAGAGAGTCTGTCAGCCCTAGCAATCTGGTCCAGTCCCGCCCCTCTGTCAGGTTCAGCAACGCGTAATCCGCAACGAAGGTGTCGGTCGCAGGTGCTCGGAAGTCCTTGTCGTATGGAGCGAGCCAGGGAGCTCCCAGTGCCATGATGAAGAACCCCACGACGATAGCCAGTCCCGCGATACCGGTCTTCGACTGCCTATAGAGTTTCCAGGTAGCCTTGAAGTTCTTCCAGAACTTTCTGATCGCCTTCTGGCCTGCCTCCTGAAGCTCCCTCGCATCGGGTCTCTTGCTGGTCTCGTCGGTCTTCGTTTCTTCCATCAAATGCGCACCCTCGGGTCAAGATATCCGTACAGCATGTCTGCAACGAAGTTGCCGAGCAACACCATCAGGGTGATTATGTACAGTGTGGCTTCGGCGACCGGGAAGTCGAGCTGGTTCAGTGATTGGATGTATAGTTGTCCCATGCCTGGGAAGCTGAAAACGTTCTCAAGGACCACGGCTCCGCCTATTGCGAAAACGAATGCGATTATGAACGAAGTCACGACGGGCAGCATGGCGTTCCTAGCGCCGTGTTTGAACAGCACCTTCCTCTCAGGAAGGCCGATCGCCTTCGCCGTGATCATGTAATTCTCGCCTATCACGTCGAGCATGGCCGTCCTCATCAAGAGTATGGTGCCTGCAAGTGATAGAAGCAATAACACTAACATGGGCAGGAATAAGTGCCATCCGATGTCAAGGATCTTGAATCCAAGCGTGCCCGATGCGAAGAATGGCATGCTATCAGTCGCATCGTACCACCCCGTTAATGGGAACCAATCCAACTGGGATGCGAATATGACAAGGAATATGAGGCCGATCCAGAAGGATGGCATGTTGTAGAACACCAGGCTGACGACGACCGTGCCGCCATCCAATGCCCCTCCCCTCCTCCAGGCAATCAAGGCTCCGAGGTATATGCCTATGACATATGCGAGTATCGTGGCTCCACCGAACAGCAGCAGTGTTTTAGGTATCCGTTCCTCTAATATGCTCGAGACTTCGATAGCTCTGCTGAACGAGATGCCAAAATCGAATGTCAGCATATTCACCATATACATCGCGTATCGTTCGTGGACTGGTCGATCATAGCCGTAAAGGCTTGTCATGTAATCTATCTGCGACTGCTGAATGGCTGGCGAAGTCCTAAGGAGGTCTTGAGGCCTCGCTGGGAGCGATTCGAACATTATGAAAATCAGCGTGAGGATGATGAGCAGGGTTATGAATGTCTGAATGCTCCGCGCGACCACATATCGAGCCATCCCTGCCATAATCGTACCCTACCCAAACGGGGCTCTGTACTTGAAGACCCTTCTGGCACTATTAACCTTTGGACCAGACTGGTTCGGTTTTTATCCACAGCATGCTGATTGTCGGAGAATAAATGAAAAACCGAAAGAAGTTTGTGGGAAGGGGTTTATCGAAGACGATCTATTCCTTCTTCTCCTCTTCCACTGGCTCCGCAGGTTCCTCGAATGCCATCCCATCCGGGTTCTCTTTTGGTCCCGATGGTCCCTTCATCTTGAGGAACATCATGACGATCACGACTGCCGCCACGATCCACCCGACTGCTGCAATGATCCATGGCAACAAGTCCGTGCCACCGTCAGTCAAGGTGAATGTCACCGTTGTCTCGCTCGATACACCGAGCGAGTCGGTTGCGGTTATGACTATCGTGTGCTCGCCAGTCGCAAGGTCCTCAAGGGCATGTGATACCACTACCGCCTTGGATCCCGCGGTGACGGTGAGTGCACTCGCACTGCCATCATCAAGGGCCAGGGTCGCGGACGCGATTCCGTTGGAATCGTAGATCATACCCATGACCTCTGCCAACGATGTCTCTCCATCCGCGATCGGTGAAGACAACTCGATCTCAGGTGCCATGTTCTTGACCGCTATGACCATCCTCGCAGTACCAGCCTCGGGTGTTCCGCCCGTGGTTATTCCAGCTGCGATGAGTGCGGCCTCAGCATTGGCAATCCCTGAGGTGTCTATCACGAAGGTAGCCATACCATCTGCGTCGGTGACAACTGTCGGAGTGACTGCCGTTCCCGTACTAACACCGATGCTGACCGGGAGGTCCGCATATGGTGCTCCGGTGGCATCCAGCACTTCGACGGTCGCGTACACATCGTCGCCGATCATCCTCACATCGACGATCTGGGTCGGCGTGACATATACAGACTCTCTGAGCGGCTGAATGACCAACTGTGTCTGACTCGCCAATGTCATCGATCCGTCGACATAGGCCGCAATGTATACCTCGGGGTTCGTCTTCGTCACGACTGCATCGTATCCTTCACTGACTGTATCGTATGCAGCTGCGGTAAGGTTCATTGTAACCTCTCCGGTGGCCGGGGTCATCTTGACTCCATCGTCAGATACATTGTAGTCGCTATAGGGCAGCTCGGGGATCGGGCCGCCTATCTCGTAGATGGCGATCTCGGCTCCATCTATCACGACGCCGTTCTCATCATACGCAATCACAGTCACCGGCGACATGTCGAACTCCGATGCCTTGGCCTGCAGGACGGGCTTATCGACCTCGTATGTGACGGTCGTGAAGCTCATGGCCCTTCCGTAGCCGTAGTGGCCTGCAATCGTCGTCTGACCATATATGTCGTGGTTGAAGGTGTCCCAGTTGTAGTCCGCTGTCGAGTCTGGCACCATGAACAGGTCCATCGCAAGGTCCAAGTGGGCCAAATCCACACCTTCTATGGTCATTTCATAGACTCCTCCGGCTATCTCGACACCCACTATGTCCAAGGGGATATCATATTCCTCAGTGACATCGTTCCAGAACCACCCTTCAAGGTACTCCGGTGCGGAGTACGATCCTGCAGTGACGATGTTCTGGCCATCTCCATCTGTCACGATGTTGATACCCACATAGTCGAACAGGGAGTTGTATTCGGTTCCGGACCAGTCGGTCAACTGACCATTGGCGGTCGCGGCGACCACGACGCTACCCGTGACCCCATCTGCAGGGTTGCCCTGGCTGTCGAAGACATTGATGGTCACATCGATTGTGCCCCACACATCGACGAACTTTGGTGTCGCGTATTCCACATATCCACCATACATATCCGTTAACGCACCCGTATCGGAATATGTCAGTGTCACGGAGTCCATGATCGAATTGGCCAACGAACGGTTGCCTATCGTGACCATCAGAGCCGCATCGGTTCCGATATCATCGAAGGTCACATCGAAAGTCGCCATGCCTGATGCATCCGTTACCAAATCGGTTTCCGGGGTGTCTACGAGCGAGTCGTTAGTGTAGGTAATGCCTAGAATCTCGCCCTCGATCGGATCTCCGTCCACATCCATCGCCATGACCGTTATGGTCGCGGTCGGTGATGCTTGGCTCAGAGCCGTTGTGGACACCGAATCGATCGTGGTCATGTGCCATATCGGTGCTGCTGGGTTGTATACCAATATGGTGCTCGTGGCCAGATTGGTCAGCGTATATTTCTCATGGCTCACCGAAGCTGCAAGGGTCACGATCTGATGCTGGTTCTGAATGACATCCTCCGGTGCAGTATACACAAGGGTGACCATTCCATCAGCACCCGTAACATCCGTGGTGGGATCGATCGAACCATAACCGAGCAGGTACGGATCGATAGTGACGGTGGCGCCCTCCACTGGGTCTCCGTTCACATCGGTCACTAGGACATCAACATCCATGCTTTCTCCTGTCTCGAGGACGGTCTTGGCTGGCATCATCGAAGCTCCGATGCCGCCAAGTGATGTGACCAGCAAGCTCGAGAAATCGCTAGCTGTCAAGGCCTCACTTGTCACATTCGCCCATACCGTGGCAATACCGGAAGCCGTTCCAGTCACGGTGAACTCGAACACCCCGCTGGCAGAAGTGGTTCCCGATGCTGGTGATACTGTCGCCACTCCGTTGGTCGCTTCTACCGCAACAGTCGCACCCGCGATCGGCTCTCCCATGTCATCTATTGCGAGCACGTAGGCATTGACGCTATCATCACAGGCCACCTTCTCTGCCATCGTGAGTCCTGCGTCAAGGCCTGTTGTGACAGCTCCTCCGCCAGTCGTTCCGCCTGTGCCCGAATACTCGAGCACCGCGAAGCAGAAGGGGTTGATGAGCGTGCCGTCGAACACCGTCCAGTTGGTGTATATCTTGTTGTGCGCCTCGACGTTCACCCTGTAGTACAGGACGTTACACACGACCGCATCGGCTACGATCGCCTGCCCCTGCTTGACATAGTCAATCTGATCCGCTATATCGAAAGTCTCTCTCGCTTGGTCCTCAAGGTCGACGAAATCATCCGCCATGGCCTGGGTCGTTTCGTCAGCGAGCGTGCTCACACCGCCGAGCGAAGAATACCATGGGTTCGGGTTGGCGTCTGACCAGAATCCCCACGAGTTCGATCCCGCAGTCGGGCTGTATATGTCGAACAGGACGCTGACACATTCCGTGTAGCCCGTGAAGGTCCAACCAAGTTCAAGCATCTGGTAGTCGAACGCGGTCAGCTTGGCAACGAGTGTGTTGAAATCGATTGCCTTCGCCTCGACGTTGATACCTGCCAATCTCATGTTGGTCGCTATCATCTGTCCCGCTCTTATCCTGACGGGGTCGTAGTCCGCAGGTGGGCAGAGCAAGGTTATCTTGTCCATCAGGTCGCCACCAGGCAGCTCCCTCCAGCCATCGCCGTTGACATCGATATATCCGGCATCGTCGAGCATCTCCTCGGCAAGTGCTATGTCAAAGGGATACTTCTCGACCGCTGGGTTGTACCATTCACCGAAGAACGGCGAGACGGCTGCAGAACCAGCCTGACCGAATCCACCCATGTAAATATCGACGATCTGGTTCTTGTCGATCATATGGGAAACAGCCTTCCTGAAGGTCAGGTTGTTCATCGGCTCTTTCTTCATGTTGAACGCCAGGTAGAAGTACCCTGAATCAGACATGTACTCGAGACCGATGTTCGGGTCGCTCTGGAGAGCTGGAACACGACCTGAGGTCACGGTCCATGCGATGTAGTCGACATCGCCTCCTTGGAGTGCTAGAATCGCGGTGTCCAAGTTGCTGTAAATCTTGAAGTACAACGTATCAAGGACTCTCGGGAAGGTCGGCATGCCCGCCGGGGTCACGAAGTCCTTCCCCCAGTAGTCGTCGAAGGTCTTGACAACTCTGTACGAGTTGGAGACTCCGCTATCATACTTCCATGGTCCAGTTCCGATGGTCGCAGCAACGTCGTTTCCCCATGTGATATCCACCTTAGAGTCAGCGTCTACATGGTCTTCCCATATGTGCTTCGGAACTATGGGTACTGATAATGTGCTCGTGAAGAACTGGCCGTACTGCTTGGCCATCACGAATGTCACATGATATTCATCGTCCTCGTCTACGATCAGACCCTCCTTCATCTCGGTCTCGTTCACCACATCGTCGTCGTTCTGGTCGAATGCCTGGATGATCCTGTCAGCGTAGGTCGTTCCATCTCTCGCCATCAGATACGAGAAGTAGACGTCCGCTGAGGTCATCGTAGTGCCGTCGTGGAACTTCACTCCCTGTCGGATAGTGACATCCACGGTAAGGGCGACCTCGTCAAAAGTCCAATCCTCTGCTAACAACTTGATCGTATTCAAGTCGAAGTCAGTGGCCGAAAGGCCTTCAAAACAGTTGTTTATCACGTGAGCCTTCCACACGCTGTTGGTACCGAGGTTGTAATTGTTGAAGTCAGGAATATCCTGCTGCATAGCAATATACAACACGTCTTCATTTGCTGCTGCCGAAACCGCTTTTGCCGGTAAAAACGCAAAAGCAGACATTACGGTTAGCAGCACTGCAAAGCCCGCTAGTATTGCTCTATTTATCATGCCTCTCTCATCCTCCGTTTTGTCCCACTCCATAGGGGGAAAACTAATCACTGCTAAGGCCTTCCAAAATATATGAACTTTCCCCGACATTATTTCGAAGCGCTGGGTATATTAAGTAAACAGGCTCATGGCATTTATGTCAGATATCGAAGAGGCATTTGCGCGGTGAACAAGCGCTCACACCGCAAAATCTCACATGTTTTCTGGGCCTTGACGCACTTGGTCGTGCATGAGCTCCGTCATGTCAGGAAATCGCTTTTCGGACGTCTTCCGGACTGGCGCAATTCCATTCGCCGCAGAACGGGCATCGGGATTGGTTATCGTCCGAGTCTATGTCCTTGACGTTGCCAGAATAATTGATCGTTGCAGGGTATGCATTGCCGCACTTCTTGCACCGGTACTCGAGTTCTATCTTGGGCATCAATGAGAGCACGAGCAAGCGTGACAATAAACCTTTGCGATTCAGAATGTGCATCATTGTATCGAGTGGTTCTCCTCATTGAGAAGTCTTTTGATATGCGATGTCATTCTGGACATCTGCAACAACGTGAGCCGGGGGATTGAGGATGGTAAGGAATCGCGAGACCAAAGGTATCAGGGAAGTCGCAGCATCGGGCAGTCACTATCAGGTCGGAGTATCCCTCGGCAAGCAATGCAGGGATCAGGCCATGAGGATCCATAAGAGGTTCAAGGCTGATGTGGGCCGAAGGCCCGGGATGACAATGGCCAAGGCCGTCTCTGCCGCCAAGAAGACCCTTCCGCTCAGCAGAGAGTTCTTCCCCGAGTACGTCGAGGAGTTGGAGGGTTATGCCGATGGTGCGGGCCTATCATTCGATGAATTCTACGCGGACGTCTGCGACCTTACCGGAATCGGAAAAGGCTGCACAGACATCGCGGTCAACGCCCAATGGACCAAGAACGATTTGGTGTTCGCCGCACACAACGAGGATGTCGAACCATATAATTTCGAGGACCTCGCGATAGTCCGTGTGAAGCCATCAGGCGAACCTGGGTTCATCGGCGTGAGCTACGGAGGCATACTCCTAACGATTGGTCTGAATGCAGCAGGGATAAGTCTGACTGGGAACGCATTGGTTCAGAACGATTCTAGGTCGGGCATCCCGAAGATGTTCGCGGTCCGCAAGGTCCTCAGCGCGAGAGGCCTTTACGATGCCCTTAGGTTCGCCGTGCCCGTAGGACGGAGCTCGAGCTTCAACAATATCGTCTGCGACCACAACGGTGAGATATACAGCATGGAAGGATCCGCTACCACCTTCGACGCCATCTACGCGGAGGATGGATACCTGGTCCATGCGAACCACTATCTGTCTCCGCGCATGTGGAAGTACGAGAGCGACATGCACACGCGCATCTCATCCATCATACGCTACAATCGCGCGAAGAAGCTCTTCAAGAAGCACCTCGGGCAGGTGGAGGTATCGACTTTCAAGGAGATCTTCTCCGACCATGTAGGATACCCCGAATCGATCTGTCGTCATGCCGATCCATCGCTATGCGAGGCCGAGCAGACTTCGACCGTCTTCTCGACGGTCCTGGATCTGACGCACAATGTGGCATGGATATGCTCTGGGAACCCATGCACTGGCGAGTACAGGAGATACGAACTCTGATCCTCAAGGCCATCGGTGTCTGAGTACCTCTCCGGCCTTGACCTTCATCTGACGACCGTTGTCCACCGCGATCTTTCCGTTCACGAGGACGTATGGTATGCCATCTGGATACTGATGCGGGTAGTTCTCGAACGGATGCTTATGTGGCCATCGGTTGGTCGCCTTGTCCTTCACGTTCGGCAGGTCTATGATGGCGATATCGGCTCGCATGCCAGGTCTCAGAAGCCCTCTATCAAGAAGTCCCATCTTCTGTGCCGGAAAGCTCGTCATCTTCCGAATCGCATCCTGCATGGTCAGGACCCTGTCGTCCCTGACGAACCTCTCCAGTATGCCTGGATACTCGCCGAACGCACAGGGCATGTACGGTGGAGGGTCCGTCAGCGGCCCCTTCACGGACCATGTCGCGCAATCTGATGATATCATCATCAGCGGGTGGGACATGAGCGTCCTAACATCATCCTCGCTGATGTAATCGAAGATCGCGATCGCCTCGTCCTTGCTCTCGATCATGATGTCGAAATAAGTGTCGAACGGGTCATCCCCCCTCATCTTCGCCACCTGCTCGATGGTCTTGCCAACCAGCGGTTCCTGGCCGGGACAGTGCATGATGAATATCCTGTCGAACTTCCCGTGTTTCATGAGGCCGCACGGTCCGAACGCCGGGAGTTTGTCTTCGATGATCTCCTTCTTGATCCTCTTTCTGTTATCCTTCTCATCTACATGAGCGAGAAGGTCGGGCTTGTCCATTTCGTGTAGGTATTGCGGGAGCGCACCACTCAGTCTAGGCGCCAGGTCGGTGTGCATGTCGTTGTCGATCGTGACGTCGAGTCCTCTCTCCATGGCCTCTTCCACGAGTCCTAGCGTCTCGCCAGTCCTTCCCCATGCGCCGTATTTCGGACAGTTGTGGGATATCTCGACCCTCGTTCCGCTCTTCTCGCCTATGAGGATGGCTTCTTTGATTGCCTCGGCTATGGTCTCTCTCTCCCCTCGTATATGGGATGTGTACATGCCTCCGTACTTAGCGACCACCTTGCATAGTTCGATTATCTCGGGAGTCTTGCCGAAGCAGCTTGGAGGATAGACGAGCCCAGTCGACATCCCGAAGGCTCCAGCGCTCATCGCCTCGTCCACGAGCTCCTTCATGAGTCTCAGTTCCTTCGGTGTAGGGTCGCCCATGTCCGCTCCCATCGCCGCGGTCCTGATCGCACCATGGCCTACAAGTGCGGCTATGTTGTGTCCGATGCCTTTCCTGTCGAACTCCTTCAGGTACTGCTTGAAGGTTCTCCATTTCGGTTTCTTTCCGGTTCCTGCCCATTCTCCCCAGTACGTCATCATGAGGTCGACATTTGGTTCCCTCAAGGGCGCTACGGACAGCCCGCAGTTGCCTATCAGATGTGTGGTGACGCCTTGCCTCAGAGTGCTGTCGCAGCCTGGGAAAACCAGCGCTGTGAGGTCGGAGTGAGTGTGGATGTCCATGAATCCCGGGCACACGTACATCTGCTTCGCGTTTATCGTGCGCTCGCAGTCCTTGCGGTCGATCTTGCCGATCTTCTTGATGGTCTTTCCGGATATGCCGATATCTCCCTTGTACCAGGGGTTCCCGGCTCCATCCACTATTTGCCCGTTGAGAATGCCGACATCGTACTTCATGAGCGTCCCGCCTCGGTATGGTGATGTCTCTATTTACTGTTTCGACGGGGGTATGTCTGGCTATTGCAGATATATCAGAGTGCCGGACCATATCTTCGGGAAGAAATAGGTCGATTTCTGGGGCATCTTTCGGCCCGTTTCAGCGACCGCGAGCACTTGATCCGCCGAAGGCGGTTTGACGAAGAAGCAAATCTCATGCTCCCCTTCCGACATGATCTTCATGACCGTGTCTGTACCCTTGATGTAATCGATGTTGACCTTCTTGTCGAGCATCTCCTGCGTGAAGCCGAGTCTCTTCTTCAGGACATTCTCCTGTAATATCTGCACGGATAATCTCTCCATTTGGTCCTTTGGGAGGTCTCCCTTGGGCTTGGCGATCTGCGTCAGGGACATACTCGGTATCCATACACCTATCGAGCCGTCAGGGCCTTGGCTAATCTGGTCCGCCAGGCTTTCTGGGCTATCTACTGTAATCATATCGAAATCCTCGCGGAGGGATTTCTGTAATGAGTCGAGTGTGCCCTTGTCAACTCCTGAAACGATCCGATGTGTAGAGTATATCACGAGCCCCGGGTTCCGGAAGCTGACCATTGTCGCCATCACAAAATCGTAAGGCTTCTCCTCGTCGGTGTGGCCGTTCTTTGCACGCATCCGGTCCCTGTATTCCAGGGAAGTCTCGTATCTGTGGTGGCCGTCTGCGATGAGCAACTTCAGGGGAGCCATCGCGGATGAGATCTTCTCGATGAGATCCCTCTCAGCTATGCGTATTATCCTGTGGTGTACTCCTTCGCTATCGAGGAACCTTAGCAGCTCCTCTCTCTTCCTCACGGACTGCAGCATCTCCTCTATCTTCCCGCTCGGATCGTCGTAGAGCATGAAGATCTGCTCGGTGTTCCCTTTGACCGCTGACAGCAGTTCCATCCTGTCCGCCTTGTGTTTAGGGATCGTTCGTTCATGTGGCAGGACCATCCCGGTGGAGAAATCCTCCAGTTTCACAAGGCCTATGATGCCGGATCTTACCCTCGGAGTCTTATCCGGAGATTGAAAAGTCTGCTCATAGACATAGAACGAATCTACTTTTTCGTGAACGAGGACCTCATCGTGCAGCCATCTGCACATCCGCCTCGCGGCGACCTCGTACGAGTCATCCTCATTGCCCAGTGTGATATGGGTTATATTGAGTCGATCGTCCTTCAGTGACTTCTCGAGGACACCATCTATCACATCGTAAGGCGGTGCCACGAACCTCGTCACATCTTTTCCGAACCTGGATATGTTGTAGTGATACGCTCCGAACGGTTTTACTTTGGCCAACTGCTCTCCCTTCTCAGAGTGTCGTGATTATGCCGGTGGCTCAAAAATGTTGGCATCGAAGGGCCGGCGTTTTCGCCTTCACCCTTCGAGTATAGGCACATAGCCGTACCAGGCGCCGCTGTTCTCGAGCTGTTCGAGATTCTCTTGAAGGATCCTCAGATGCTCTCTCTCCATGCTTTCGAGCTTAAGGAATATGCCCTTGAGCCCGACTGCAGCAATCGAGGCATTCCTGGAATAGAATTCTATGGAGCGCTCCTCCGTCTTCATACCCAGCTTTATAGCAGAGACTGCGTCCTTGATCCCCAGATCACCCTCCCTCGTATCATTGGGGAATATCTCGGCAAGACCCTTCTCCACCTCTTCTTTTGAACTCTTCTTGTGAGAGCCGCCGAGCACCTGGAGTTCCCTGCTCAGGATAGCCGCATGTTCGCTCTCATCGGATGCGAGACTCTTCATCAGGCTCTTCGCCTCCTTGCCGTTCACGAGGTCATGGAACCTCATGTAGTACTCCGCTCCGAACCTCTCGAACTCGATTGCAGCCGCAATCACTTCTTTCATGTCTCCCACAGTTGACCACCAGATGTAATCCCGCGTTTCGAGTAGTTAACGGTTGTGCCGAAGGGCGTCCGCGGACGAATCATCTCGATGGTCGACTAGGGCACACTGACCCGACCTCAAATAACAGTACAATTGCACAGCGGAATTCAAATACCAGATAATGCGATTGCAGCCATACATCCCGAGTCATTGTTGGCTCGATTGATTTGATCATGTGTTTGGGTTGGTTCTAGAGTGGATGGTGAAGTGAGACAGAACGGGAGAGCATCTACGGGGACATCAGTGGGCGATGCATTGGGTGATGGTCGAATAATGCCTCATTTTCGATCGATCCTGGCCGCGATCACATCGGAAAGTGACCCGACAGTCCTTGTCGAGAGAATGATTATTTCTCTGAGATCGCTCCTCGGTTTAAAGAGTGCAGTGTTATGGTTCGAAGACCATGAATCATCGGAACCACATACCGAATGGAAGATATGTGCGGTGGGAGATGAGTTCGCAGGCATCGATGGCGACCTGTCCGAGAGGTACCGGTCCCTCTTTGTCGATTCGAATCTGTTCTGTTCCAATGGCTATTTTTCAAGATCCGCGGATATCCAAGAGAGTTCCTCCAGGGAGAACGACGCACCCTGTCCCGTTTGGTCCAAAGGAGATCTCCTGGGCATCATCGTTGAGAGCAGAACGGGGAAACCGGTTGTGCATTTAGTATCCTGTGGTGAGGATGGCGAACCGTTACCCTGCCGCGATGATGTGGACGCTGCACAGCTCCTGCTCCAGATGTTCGGATTGGAGCTGGAGCGCGGGCGAGAACGAGTATCCATCGTCCGGGATTCCGACAGGATGGTCCGAAGGACCGACATGTTGGAGGACATCCTGAACATAGCATCCTCGGTCGTATCTGAACGGGACCTTCGGAAGGTATCGGAGATGGTCCTATCCTCGGTCGCGTCGCTGTTCGACTTCCAAAAAGTAACGCTCGTGATCTACGATGAGGGAATAGCCGCGTTCAAGTGGGTGGCTCTCTATGGATATCCTGAGCAGACTGTGAAACGGACCTTGGCAAGGACGATACCAACAGATGTCATCCTCGAGGACTTGCGCGAGAGTCGTAAGATCGGGAGGACGACCTTCTTCATACCCATGGAGGATGTGCCGAAACGAAACCTCGAATATTTCGTCAATCCTCACGAGTTCGAGGGATCAAAGAAACCTCGCGAGGAAGGAGAATTCCGCGATGGTGACTCATTGCCATTTGCTCTCTATGATTCTACTGGTCGAGTGGTCGGCGTGATATATCCAGCTGCCCCGAAAGATGGGCGCATCCCCGACTCCGACACGATCGAGATTATCGAGGTGTTCGCATCGTTGGCAGAGGTTGCCATCGAGAACGCGAGACTATCTCATGAAAAAGAGGTCGCTCTGAGGCTGAGTAGTCTGAGGACGGAACAGATGTCGAGGATATTCGATATCACATCTAACATCCTATACCTCCGAGACATCGACGAGATGCTGGAGGATATCCTCAAGACCCTCGCACACCTGGTTGGCATAAAGAGGATGGTGCTGGCGCTCAGGGGCGAGGATGGACAGCAATTCGACGTGAGGGCCGTCTACGGGTTTGACGTGGAACGAGCCGAGGCTATCAAGAAGACGAGCTACCCAAGTGATCGGATAGAGACGATCTCAGAAATGGATCTGCATCGGAGCCTTGACTCATCGGTACTATGGTGCAAGAAGGTCGGTCGGATGACCTACTATGTTCCCGCCGAGAGCGTCCGTCTCGAACCTTGGGAGATGATATACTATCCTGAACCGGATCTTCTCAGACTTCCGAGGAAGTCAAAGGAATATTGGCACGAGTTAGATTACCTCGACACGCTGATATTCGACAGCCAGGGCAAGACTGTGGCATATCTCGAGATCCTCAAACCAAGAGACGACCGGATCCCAGACAGGGAGACCATCGAGATCATCGAGATATTCGCCAGTCTGGTGGGTATTTCGCTGGAGAACGCTCACATGGTCCAGGGCCATATCGTTAGCAGAAGGAACGCAGAATTCTATACTGACCTGTTGTCGCACGATATCAAGAACTTCAATCAGGCCATATTGGGCTATTTGGACATACTGAAATCGACCATGGCCTCGCCTGATCAGGAAGTATATATCGACAAGATCGTGGACCAAGTGATGAACATCAGCAAGCTGGCAGCCGATGTTCGGACAATGTCTCGGATCACTTGGAGCGATAGCAAACTCGCAAAGATCGATCTCGGGAAGGTGCTCCTTGAATCGATCCATAGCGTGGAGCAATATTATCTGAACCGGAAGATCGTCTTCAAGAAGAACATGAGTGCTGGCCCGTGCTATGTCAAGGCGGATGAGCTGATACGTGAGTTATTCGTGAACGTACTCACGAACGCTGTCAAATACGATTCTAACGACCCGGTCGAGATAGAGGTATCGATGACGCCCTCCGAGGATGAAGGGGTCGATCGAATAGTGGTATCCGTGACCGACAGGGGAAGAGGCGTCCCGGACGATCTCAAGCAGGAGATCTTTCAGAGGTTCAGTCGCGCGCCTACGAAGAAAGGGTCCGGCCTGGGGCTATATCTGGTCAAGACTCTGACATCGAAATACGGCGGTCGTGTCTGGGCAGAGGACAGAGTCGCGGGGGATCATACGAAAGGCGCGGTATTCCGGGTCGAACTCCCCAAGTTCAAAGAGTGAAGTCTCACAGATAGGCCTGTCCATCCATCATGTGGACGACAGAGCCACCGACGCTGACGCTGTCGATTTCCCCGTCGTTGTCTGTGGACACTTCGATCGCGATCTTGCTCGGTCGCCCTATCTCGTACCCTTGTTCATTGATCATCCTGACCGAGTTCTTCACATCCACCAATCTGTTGTGGACAAGATATGCTCCCAAACAACCACTCGCGCTTCCGGTCGCGGGGTCCTCAACAATATTCTTCGCGCACAGTGAGAACCCTCTCGAATGGGTCGTAGAATTCTTCTCCACTGTCTCCATGCATGTCACGTATATGTCCAATACATCCTTTGGCAGTTTGTCTACAACCCTGGGGAACGCGGAGGCGTTCCCTGACGCCGTCTCAACCGCCTTCAGGGTCCTGACGGGTGCGATCAGCCACGGCAAACCAGTAGACACCAATTGGATTGGCATTCTCTTCGTATCAAAATCTGATGTCTTGAGGGTGAGAGCTTCTGCCACCCCCTCTACATCCTCGAACGGCTTTCCAAACACTGGCTTATTCTGGAATGTGACCACCTTCGATATCTTTCCGGATTTCGAATGGATTTCTACTGGCAGGACACCCGCCTTGACTTCCATCATAGCTCTGGTCACTGGAGCATTAATCTTGATCCTGCCTTCCATCGCCAGAACGAAGAAGGTCCCGATGGTAGGATGCCCGGCATAAGGCACTTCCATATCAGGTGTGAATATCCTGACTCGAAAATCAGCTCCAGACCCCTTGGTGGGCGGAAGGACGAAAGTGGTCTCGGAGAGATTCATCTCTTTCGCGAGAGACTGCATCTCCCGGTCCGTCAATCCTTTCCCGTCAGGGAATACTGCGAGCGGGTTGCCGCCAAAGGGCTTCTTGGAGAATACATCGACTCTGACGAATCTTGCCTTCTTCATATGATCACATCCGAAATTCATTTCCTGCACTTAATCACATTGCATAGATGCTCGTACGCATGTCCCTTGCCTTGCTCGAATGCTTTGAGATTAGCATCGACTGCTTTCTTTGGAACGTTCTCAGCGATGGACTCCCTGATTGATTTCTCAGGTACTGGGAAAGCCTCTATGACGCTCAGTGCTCCGAGCATGATTATATTCTCGGTCATCGGGTTGCCGGCATCACGTCCGAGAGCCAGTGCATCGATGATCGCAATCTTATCAGTCACCTGACTGAGGCGATTTCTGACTTCATCCACTGAAAAATATGTGGCGCTCTTGTCCTTGACATGCAGAGCGGTCTCGGCGATGGGATGCTGTATGCGGGAGTTCATCAATACCACCCCTCCCTGTTGTAGATACTCGACGTATCTAAGCGCTTCCAAAGCTTCCAGGGATAGCAGAACATCGGCTCCTCCTATAGGTATGAGGGGGGATCGGATATTCTGACCTATCCTCATATGCACGTTGATGGAACCGCTCCTCTGCGAGAGACCATGCTGCTCTCCTGTCAGGGCGCGGATCCCGGCTTTCGCGCAAGCTGACCCTATGACGTTTGAAAGAAGCACCAGACCTTGCCCCCCAACGCCGGCCATGTAAATGCTGAACACTCCCTTCTCCATCATTCCACCTCCCTCAAATGTATCGATGCAAAAGGACAGATCTTCGCGCATACATCGCATCTATCGCAGAGTTCTTCAGAGATCTCCGCTTTTCTGTCATTGTCATTTATAGAAATCGCCGGGCAATCGAAGTTGCGTATGCAAGTGTAAGGCTTCTTGCATATCTCCTTCGCGACCTCGTTGGACCTTATCACCTCACCCTTCCTGCGCTTCTGCCTGTCCGAATGAAGCGCGCATGCCCTCCTCGATATTATGACATTTGGACCCTTTCGCGTCAGTGCGTCCTTCATCGCGACCACCGCGTTCTTGAGATCATATGGGTCGACGATAGTGATGTCTTCCAAGCCCAACCCTCCGATGACATTCTCTAGGATCATGGGCTTCGAGGGTCTTCCACCGGCACCAACATCCGAGCCCGGGTTTGGCTGCTGTCCCGTCATGGCGGTGACTTCATTGTCGAGTATGATCAGCGTGAAATCGTCTCCGTGATGCACTGCATTGATCAATCCAGGAATGCCTGCATGATAGAATGTGGAATCACCAATGATCGCCACCACCTTCTCGTTCACGGCATATTGGATCCCAGAGGCGACCCCTATGCACGCACCCATGCATAGCAGTGTATCTCCATAGTTCACAGGTTCGAGTATGCTCAATGAATAGCAACCTATGTCCGTTGCCACGACGTGTTTGACCCCTTTCAGAGCCTGCCTCAATGCGTACAATGAAGCCCTGTGCGGGCAACCGGGACAGAAGGTCGGATACCTGTTCGGCAGCCCATTCTTGAGCTCCTTCGCCTTGTCAAGGATAGCTGAGTAGTTGATCGTTTTCTGCACACCAAATGTCGTGGCAATGCCATCGACCACGATGTTTGTGTTGTATTCGAAAGCCTCGCTGAAGATGCCATTCCTCTTCCCATGGATCGCTATGGTCGGATTCGCTTCCCTCGCAATCGACTCTACATGCAATTCGAGGTACGGCGAGAGTTCCTCGACTATCACTACCGTCTTTAGTCTCTTCAAGAATCCAGCTATGAGTTTCCTCGGGATCGGATAGGTCGTACCAAGCTTGAGGATCGATGGTGTGAGTCCCAGTATACTGCACGCATCCACCGCGTAATTGTATCCCGCTCCGGATGTGATTATTCCAAAGTCTGAGCCGGTCTCCTTGATGATATTGAGCGGTGACTTGTCAAACTCTTCCTCCATCTTTCTTGTCCTCTCCAACAATGCGAGCTTGAATGTCCGAGCGGTCTCAGCGACGGTGACAAATCTCCCAGGATGGTGGTCCCAAGCGAGCTTGGCAAACGACTTCCGCTCGATCTTGCCGAAGTCCGCCATGCCGCTCTGATGACTGACTCTTGTAGTGGTTCTGATGATGACAGGAACTCCGTGTCTCTCGGACAGCTCGAAAGCCGACTTGACCATGCTCATGGCCTCCTGCGGGTCGGACGGCTCGATCATTGGTATGTACGAGCTCATAGCGAAGTACCGCCCATCCTGCTCGGATTGGGACGAGTGCGCGGTGGGGTCGTCAGCTACAACGATCACCATACCTCCAATAACGCCAGTGTACGAGAGCGAATAGAATGCATCCGAGGCAACGTTCAGCCCCACGCTCTTCATGCTGGTCATCGACCGCAATCCTGCCATGGACGCACCCGCACATGTCTCTAGGGCGACCTTCTCGTTGACTGAGATCTCCATCCTGTAATCGAATTTCGGAGCGACTGATGAGAACGTGTCAAGAATCTCGGTGGTGGGTGATCCAGGATATGCGGATACGACCTTCACGTCCGCTTCTATGGCGGCCCTGACTATCGCCTCATTGCACAGTACGAAAACTCTTCCTGGCTCATCCCTCGGGACATCATTCACGCCCAAGAACACCACTTCCTCATCAACTACAATCAGCAAGCCTACTAATTGTGTTTGCGGTATGGGCCCACGAGCGTGCTTACTTTTCCAGAACGGTTAAGGTGCGAGTGCTCATTCCTTTGGCTTCACCCGTATGTCCATTACTTCCTGGAGTTTCCTGCGGACTCCCAGCGGATTGGGCACCGCCTCCCAGACGACCGAACCTTTCCTCCCCTGTGTACTCTGGGTGCTGAAGTAGATCGTGCCATAGCGGAGTATTCTCTTGCCGACCGATTGGGATATGTCCACCTTGGTGATCATCCCGAGCGGGATGTCGTCGTAGCTCTTGTTCAGGATGCCCTTCTGTGTTATGAGCCGTTCATCTGTCACCGCGTAGATTGTGCTTCCCCATCTGAACCATTTTATGAAGAAATACAGGAGCGAGAGCACGAAGATACCCAGCGCAGCCCATTCGATGTACTGCCCATATTCGCCATCGAGGTATTCTTGCAGGTATGGCAACTCTGGTTCGTTGGGCAAGTATTGCCAGAGGAATACCATTAGCGCTAGTAGTCCGATCAAGATCACGATGGTCGCCGAGATCATGTATTTTAGAGCACTCGGCCGAGATTCGAACACGACACGTTCGTCGCTCGATAACAGTCCTCTTGTGATGTGTTTGGCCTTCTTAGCCATTTTCCCAACCCTGTGGTGTTATGATGGTCTGAGATATTTAGACTTGGCTTGACAGCGCCTCTGATAAGACCGTCATCAACGCCGCCCGTTCGACGATCTTATCGGAGCAGTTGTTCCCTCCGCAAATGACTGCGTATTCTTCTTGACCATGTGTCTGATCATGTGGCATTATCACAATCCGCGGATCGAAAACGCTCCTCGCCGCCTTCCACAGCACCGAATGCTGCGCCTCGACCTCGGGATCCAGATGTAGGTCGACGCGGACAAGGTCGTTCCTGACGACATCCATCGCCGTCAAGTACGACGCGCTGAAGATACCATGGGCGGCTACCTGACGCAGGTCGAATGTCCCTAGCACGTCTCGTGCCTCCTGCAGGAGTCTCTCATCACCGCTCAGGCCGCTGAACATGGCGAGCTCATATGCGTATTTGGAATTGGATATCAGGGATCGGTTGGCTCTCCTCAGGTCGCCTATTACATCATCACCGACGATGATGTCTGCACGACCCCCCTCCGCATGCTCATATGCTCGATCGATGCTCCCTATCACTCTATTCGCATGATCAACGAGGTCTTTCTTACCAGAGAGTTCCAGATTTGCTCTGACCGACGATAGGTGGGAGACCTGATCCTCGAATAGATATAGCTCCTGTGATCGTGTGTGTCGGACCAGGTCCGATCCAGGGTCCAATAGCTCTCTCATCGAGAACTGGAATGCCTTAATGCCCGCAGCGATCCAATCATCCCTACCTATCCTGGAGCCCGCATCGATGAGAGCATGGCTCGCATCCGCATTCCATCCCGCATAGACCGTCCTGTCTATTGACGGTGGTATGAGCTTTCGACGGTCAGCTTTCCCCGATCTATAGTAGGTCTCATGGGCGTCCTGACTCCCGAAGAACCCACCTGAGTCGCCGTCCTGCAGGACCGATATCATGTAGTCCGCAACACCCTGGGCTATTTCGAGGAGGCGTTCATCCCCGAGCACGATGTGCGCGTGGATCAGATTCTTCAGGAACCCGGAGTTCGTGTCCAGCATCTTTTCATAATGCGGGATCTTCCAATCCCTAGTAACTGAATATCTGAACAGTCCGCCATCAATCTCATCATACAGCCCTTCCGAGATGCCGAACAGGGTATGTCTCATGATGGCTGCAAGGCCTTGGCTGTTCTCGCGCGTATATCTGCTTGCCATCAATTCGATTACGTCTGGATGCGGAAATTTCGGTTCATCTCCGAACCCTCCGTGCTCATGGTCGTATGCTATCAATATCTCTTCGAACAATGAGTCAAGGTTGTCTTTGATCTCATCCCCGACAGATTTCTTGCCCTTGGAGGGAATATCCAGATGTGGTATTCTCACCTTTGCCAACGCTCGTTCTATCTCTCCATTCTTCTTGGCTGCCAGAATGGAATCCATGATCCTGTGCATATCCTCTGGCGGGATGTAGGTCGTTCCCCAGATGCTCTCACCCTTGCATGATAGGAACGCGGTCGTGGGGAACCCTCCTCGATTGTATCTCTCAGAAATGTCAGGCCTCATGTCTATATCGACTCTGACAGGGATGAAATTCTCCTGTATCCTCAGGATGATGTCAGGGTCGGAATAGGTGGTTTCGTCCATGACATGGCACCAATGACACCATGATGCCGTGAGATCCAGCAGTATGAGCTTCTCTGATTCCTTGGCTGCTTGGAAGCTATCCTTTGACCAATCTCTCCAAATTATGCTCCTCGAAGTTGCCATTACGAAGCCTGTCCCCTGATCAAGGTCGATTCTCACAACAAGATTGACGCCTATTGAAAATCAATGTGCTCCCGAACATGACGCAGTCGCGGTGACCGCTGGCCATGGATGCAACATCATATACTGTCTGCAAATTCTATTTATATGGATTAACCACCTACTAATTCGTCGAAATACGCTCTTCCCCCCCAGTTGAGCGTGAGAGTGTTAGTGCTATTTGCTGTAAAGGAGATTCTTGATATGAAGAGAACAGATAGACTCGTGAGTTTGGGCTTGGCGTGGTTATTGTGCGCATCATTTGTTGCAGGAATGGCGGTCTTGCCGTCTGACAGTCAAGCCGTTGAGCTTCCGGATGACGCGACCGTCGAAGGATTGGTCACATCTGACGGGATCACACCTGTCGAAGACGCCTATGTCAAAATCATGCTGATGATGGGAGACGGAATACAGGTGAACTACAGCTTCACCGACTCCTCAGGATACTATAACATCAACCTGACGGGTGGATATGACTATGTCGTCTTCGTCGCTCATGAGGATTATTACTTCGCAATGAGCCAGACATCGGTTCAATCCGGTGAGACGGTTCAGAGGGATTTCACGCTCGAGGCCATATCGCCCATCGCGACATCCGTTCTGATCAAGGGTTTTGTCCTGGACGAAGCGGACGACCCGGTGACTGATGGCAATATCTTCGCCTTCTCCAGCGATCCATCTGGGTCAGACAACATGCCGTACTACGGTAACATGACAACGGTCGATGGTGCCGGATACTTCGAAGTCCATGTGATCCCGAGCACGACCGGCGGCGGTGTCTACCTGATGGATCTCGAGGGCAGCATTGGAATGATCGGCAACGATACGACTGATCCACTCGTGGACGGAGTGTCGTATTGGCTGAACATCACCGTTACAGCACCGGTATTCGATGATGATGCCCACCTATACGGGTACGTCACCGACTCGACCACGAGCTCACCCATTCCTGGTGTGATGATCTCTGTGGACATCTACGATGAAATGGCGGATGAGGATTACTTCAACTACACAGTTACAGATGCTTCTGGATACTTCGATATCAACGTTTCGAGCGGATCGATGGATATCCAGTTCCAGAAATATGGATACGCGTCCTATATGGGATGGGGAACCTTGGTAGATGCAGGAGCTGATCTCGATATGTCGGTCGAGCTCACGCCGACAGTTGCTACCATTAGGGGCAATATCACAGATGCCATCACCACCGATCCCCTGCCATTCAGCAGTGTGATACTCTACGACGGTGATCATTTCGTATCCAGTACGATGAGCAACGAGACTGGATTCTACGAACTCCGTGCATTCGAAGGAACTTACCTTCAACTATTCACCGAGGTCCAAGGCTATTCCAGGGGCTATGAGGTCATCGATGTGAGCTTCGGGGACGAGCTATGGCATGATTTCGAACTCTACCCAGTTGATGCATGGTTGACTGGCAATGTGACCGATATGATCTCAGGCGACCCCATCGCGGACGCTTATATCTACGTGCGGTCGGACAACTACGAGGATTGGTCCAATACTAATTCCACAGGTTATTACAATGTGTCTCTGGTCTCCGGCACCTACTATGTCCAGATTGGAGCCAACGACTATATGGCAAACGAGAGCACGGTGGAGGTCCTCTCGGATGTAATGACGGTGCACGATGTCGAGCTGCTCCCATGGGACATACCGTCGACAGTGTTGTTGCACGGCTGGGTGAACGACAGTGTATCCAATAACGGCATATCGAATGCGGAAGTTGTTGTCTACCTACCCGATAGCTTTTACAATAACCGCGCGACGACGAACAGCACCGGATACTACGAGATGTACACGGCTCCACTGGAGATGTCCATATACGCCCATGGCCGCGATCACGCGCCATATTTTGACACCATGGACGCGACTGGCACATTGGACCTGGAACTCAACATCCTGCTTGATGCCGACGATTATTCTCCGAATGGGAGCTCGACTCAGAGTCCAACAGAGAATGTGACTTGGTTCAACCCTGAGTTGTTGCACTATGATATTCAGGATTACAATCTGAGGACCATGCAGCTCCTGCTCTTCATGAACTACAGCATGTACGATACAGGGACGAACTACACTCTGTTGAGTATGTGGGGTATGTCTAACGACCCGTTGAACACCTACTCGACTCTGCCATACACGGTCGCAGGTGACCAGTATGCAGTGGATTTGTCCTGGAACGCCAGTGCCGATGCTGGTTGGCTGAGTGGAACAGGGAATGACGACCTATACTCTGCTTCTTCCCTGATGAATTATTATGGAGACGACTACCAGTCCATATACGGCTTCTATAGCAACTCGACCGTTTCCACGCAGTCCGGCTATGCCATGTTCGATATCGTGAGCGGCGACTATGTCATGTTTGTGTTCGGCAACTGGTCCAGCACTGAAGTGGGTGATGTAGAAGGCACTTTCAGCCCTCAGGCAACCATTCTCTGCATGGATTGGGACATGTCATCCATAGATGTTGTGTCGGGCCCATTGGTTGGCGAGTGGTCGGTGGACGGCTTAGAGTTCCGCTACGATTACCTCGTCCCGAGCACGAGCTACTCGATGCTGTTCATGGCGAATGACTGGGGCGAGCGTTACTGGTATAATATCTCCACTGCATCCGTTGACAACGATCCGCCTGTCGCGGGCTCAGACGGCGATATCACCGCAGTCGTCGACACAATCGTGTCCTTGAATGCCTCCGCGTCCTCGGACAATGTCGGAATCGTCAGCTATGTCTGGGAGTTCGAAGACCCGGTCGGGTCTCCACAGACTCTGACCGGTATATCGGTCGACTACGAATTCGATACGATAGGCGATTACACCGTGACTCTGACAGTGACTGATGGCGCAGGACATGAGGATGTCGACACCTTCGTGATCACTGTTACGCCCGATGCCATACCAGTCGCTAATGCCGGTGTTGATTTCACGGTGGATGAGGACGAACCCGCGATATTCAACGGCAGTGGCTCATCCGATGACGTGATCGTCATTGAGAACTACACCTGGACCATCCTGTCCCTCGATATCACGATGTATGGTGTGTCGCCGAATTATACATTCGTCGACCCTGGGGCTTATTCGGTCGAGCTAATCGTGACTGATTCGATCGGGCAGGCATCAGAACCAGACACCGTCGTTGTCACAGTGGAGGATGTGACTCTCCCTGTCGCTGATGCGGGGTCAGATGAGACAATATCATTCGGAACTGAAGTGACGTTGGATGGCTCAGACTCTTCGGACAATTCCGACACCATAGTCTCGTATGTGTGGACCTTCGATGACGACGGTTCGGTCGAGCTGATGGGTGAGACAGTGAATTACGAGTTCACCGCACCCGGTGAATTCACCGTGACCCTCACGGTCACCGATGCAGCCGGTCTGGAAGACACTGATATCGTGGTCATCACAGTGGTCGATGATGAACCCCCGGTGGCTGATGCAGGCCCTGACCCGACGGGAGTTGAAGCTGGCGATACGGTGACCCTCGATGGATCTGATTCCAGCGACAATGTCGGCATAGTGGAGTATGTTTGGACGTTCACTGATGGAACAGCTCAGGAACTCACAGGCGAGACAGTTGACTACACCTTTGAAGACGAGGGTGAATTCACCATCACGCTGACGGTGACCGATGCTGCAGGATTCAGCGATACGGACATTGTCGTGGTTCTTGTGTCCATAGCGAACGATCCGCCTGTGGCTGATGCAGGTGAGGATCAGAAAGTCAAGGTCGACGCCACCGTGACTCTCGACGCATCGGGGTCCACTGACGACAACGCGATCGTCACATACACATGGACTTTCGATTACGATGGTGACCCGGTCATACTGACTGGTGTCGAGCAGGAATTCGTGTTCGAGATCGCAGGGACATATAATATCACCCTGACGGTCACGGATGCTCAGGGCCTGTCCGACACCGACACTGTCGAGATTGTAGTCGAATCGAGCGCGATGTCCTTCATCGCGGACTACTGGTGGGCGTTCGCAGTGATGGCCGCTGCAGTGGTGATAGGTGTCGCCGCGGCTCTGATGAGTCGGGGCAAGGGCGGAAAAGGAAAGGCATCACCACCCACCGAAAACGAGATCGCCGATGAGTTCGATGATGACGATCTCCCGCCACCGGACGACGAGCTATAGACCCGCTCTGAAGAGCAAAACCACTTCCTTCAAACCTTTTCGATATATCTCTTATTCAAGGTCGGTTCGAGAATCATCGGTTCTTCGAGAGTATTGTGATCAGCTCATCGATCGAGAGTGGTCTTTCATCGACGCCGCTGTCAAATCCCAGACTCTTGAATATCCTCGCGACCGTCGGGAGTACCAGACCTGCCGATTCGAGCAGCTTCTCGTCGTATAATATGTCCCTGGGCTTCCCTTCAGCCAGGATACCTCCGTCCTTGACTATGCATATCCTATCCGCCAGACGAGCGGCCATGTCTATGTCATGGAGGGCAACTACAACGCTGATCCCATGCTCATCGCGCAGAGATCTCAATATCTCCTCGATCCTCTTGGCGTTGGATGGGTCAAGGTCTCCCGTGGGTTCGTCGGCAACGAGTATCTTGGGCTGCATGGCAAGAATGCCGGCGATAGCCACCAATCGTTTCTGACCTCCGCTCAGGTAGTGCGGGACCTTATCCGTCTCCTTCATTCCCACGACGTCCAAGGCCCATTTTGCCATCTTCATGGATTCCTCCGGAGACATGCCTTGGTTGAGTGGTCCGAACATGACATCTTCGATGACTGTCGGTGAGAACAACTGCGCGTCTGCGTTCTGGAACACCAACCCCACCAATCTCCTGATATCTACGAGGTTCTTCCGATCTATCTCTTTCCCGAATATGCTGACTCTGCCTACATTTGGTATCATGAGCCCATTGAGATGTTCTATGAGTGTCGATTTGCCCGCCCCGTTCGGTCCACACAGTGCGACAATCTCTTTTGGATATACTCTGAAGCACATCCCATGGATGCCTTCGGTGCCATCTGCGTATCGATGTGTGACGCAATCTACGTGAACAATCGAATCCCTCGCTTCATCACACATCGGACAATTTGTATCCTGAGTCATCTACTCACCACCATATCATGCTCGAATCGAAATACCTGATGTAGACGGAGATTGCTAGGACGACAACTCCTACTGTCACGACCGATACTCCCGCGACCGAAGGTCTGGGTGCGTGTTCCATTACTGGCATGTCTCCTGTGAACCCTCTCGATTCCATCGCTTTGGCTATCCTCTCCGCCCGCTCGAATGCGTGGATGAACGCGAGCCCGAATATCCCTGCGAACAACCTCGTCTGTCTCGAGACCCCTCGGATCAACCCGCCGTTCCTCGAGTGTATCGCATCTATCACATCGGTGACCTCATCGGATGTGACGAACAGGAATCTGTAGGAAAGAAGGAAGACCGTCGCCAGGGTCCTGGGCATCATCCGGCGGGCCAGGTATGCTATGTGGCTGTATCGAGAACTCATGAACAGCGCCAAAGAGAACGTGACCACTGCAAGTGCCCTGATGAGCAACTTGTACATCAGAACGATGCCATTGTCCGTCACTTGTATGTGAGAACCGAATAGGTCAACCCCGATCACCTCGTCCCCGGGCTCTGTGAATATGAACATTATCGCGAGAGTAAAAACGAACATCGCGGGGAGCGTGTACCATCCGAGGAGAACCTTGAATGGGAGCTTGGCGGCGAGGTAGAATGCTAGACAGGTGATGTATAGGATCGATATCAGTATCGGGTCGATCAAAACTGTAGCGAGACACACGACGATTGCGAGCAACCCTGCTTTCGTCCAAAGGCTCATCGAGTGGATCATGCTGTTGCCACTCTCTCCAAAATGAGTGACGAGCCTGAAATCCGGGATGTGCTTCGAATACGATCTTCTAGACATCCATTCATCTCCGGGTGCCTTCAATCGGACGCTGCGTCTATGTCTTCCGATGCAGTATCTGGGTCCTGTCTGCCATTCCCCTCCGCATCTGAGAGCAGATCCGGTCGGATCTTGGATATGAACGAAACAACGTAGCCGGTTATGACACCTTCGATTACGCCAGCCACAATATTGGCGGCTGCGATGAGAAGCATATTCCCGAGGACCTCTTCCTTTGTCTGCTCGGAGTCCTGAAGTCCCGAGACCGCGACGATTCCGATGATGACCAATGCACTGACGGAGAGTGCGAAGATCGCCGCTCCGAGACCCGAAAAGAATCTGTTGAAGTCGAGCTTGGACCGGACGAGACGGTAGAAGTAGTACGCGACCAAGACTTCCGTCATGTTCACGATGGTGTTTGCTCCCACCATCCCCCAGCCTCCGTGTCCGATCGAGGCACTGAATATGTTGATGATGAGTACGCTCAGACTGCCGAGAGCCGGTCCGGCCAGTATACCTATCAACGGCGTCAGATTGAGATGTATCCCTCCGAATATCGGGATGCTTACCTGAAACGCTGCAAATCCGACAGACGTGCACATGGCGGCGATTGCTAGTTTTCTGGGAGTGACCTTGCCCTTGCGAAGGACCAGGAGTGCAAGAGCCACCATAGCTCCAGCTACTACGGACCATATGATCACCCATTCCGGTGAGAATGCGCCGTCCTCAAGGTGTATGTGTGCCACAGAGACCAGGCGTGACACGGCAGGTCGTTTTAATAAGATTTCTGATTCGCTTAATAATTCCGCCCCTCTGCACTCACCCGTTTAATAACGCCGGTAAAAGCTCCGAAACTGAGACATATCCACACTGCCGTTACTATCCAGGGACACCTGACACGGAATCCCGAGGAAGAGCAGAAGATGTTGACGCCGACCCACCTTACTGTATGTGTCTTCATCGGTCTGCTGTTGCATCTCAACCGGAACGAGTGGTTCGTAGCCCTGACTTTCGGGGTCGTGATCGATATCGATCACGTGTTCGCACTTCCAAGATACGTGAGCGACAACGGATGGTCAGCAATCCTGCGGCCGACATGGGATGATGCATCCGGTCTGCCTTGGAGATCACTTCTCCATGAACCCGTCGGCGGCTTCATCGTTGGATACCTTTCTATTGGTTGGAGGCTGATGCTGCCTCTAATCTTCTGGGGAATCCATGTGTTCATGGATTGGCTGCAAAACGAATTCATCGAGTACTCCACGCCCATCGAATCTGCGATCCTGATAGGGACCGTGGTCGGTTCGTTTGCGATAGGATACCACCGTTGGATCGTTTCATCGGGTGAGAAGACTTGGTCCCGTTATCTGTCGCATCTGTGGATGAGTGTCAGAACCAGCATCGCACGTAATGGTTCCGTCACTCCTTGACGCGTTCGTAGAACCTCTGCAGGAAGATGACCCAGACGACCTCGAATACGATGCATATGGTCGCTGGCACAGCGACTATCGGATCAAACAGCGCGATCGCCAGGGTCGCGGTCAATCCCAGGTTCTTGTAGCTCGAAAACAGTACCTGGGTGACTCGGGTCTCTTTGGGAACGCCGAGCTTCCTCAATGAGAATTCAATGCCCAATCCTGTACCGAATGTTCTGATGATAGAGACGGCGGCCACGGCGATGACTATCCAGGGCTCGCTTACGAATGCATTCCTGTTTGCTCCTGCGACGGCGAAGATCAGGATGGCGAAGAGGATGTTCATGGCCTGAGTCGTCACGGACTTGCCAATGCTGATCCGCATGACGAACCTGGATGCCACCATGGGGAGAACGATCAGGAATAGTAATGACACTATGAGGTCGTTGACCGACACTGCAGAACCTATGAGTGCCAGCGAGATCAACGGCATGAGGGCAAGAGCGCTCAGATAGTTCACAGCAGTCGAGAACAGGGCCTTCGATGTCTTGCCTCCGAAGATCGTGGTGAAAGGCACGATGGATATCGCAGAGGGGGCGGCTGCCATAAGCACCCATCCCCACCACAGATCCTCAGGGAACATACGGCCGAGGATCAGAATGACACCGGTGAGCATGCCATAATTGAGAATGAGTGCTACGATCGCATCCTTGCCATGCTCCTTGCTCTTCGTTTCCCCTAGCCGTACTCTGGATAGGGAGAGGGTCATCAGGATCGCCAGAGATGCCATGGAGATCTCCTTGGTGAGCCAAGGGAAACCTCCTAGCAGCAATCCGAATAGGAGGCCGAGCCCCATCATGGCGCTGTAGCTGCCCAGTATGTCTGCTGGCCTCATGGTACGGTCGAAGAACGCATGGACTACAAATATGCTTGTCGCTCCGGACGATGCCGCACCTAATCCTTTTTATCATTCCTGGCCTTATCGAGGTTGATGAGCATCATCGAATGGGGCACTAGTCTCATATTGGATATGATATCCACGCTCGGCTACCCTGGAATCATATTCCTGATGGCCCTCGAGAGCGCATGCATGCCGATCCCGAGTGAGATCGTGATGCCTTTCGCCGGCTATCTGGTGTACCAGGCCGAGCAACCCGGATTCGACGGGAACGCGATGACACTCATAGGCGTGAGTCTCGCAGGCGCGATCGGCTGTACATTGGGCTCCATCGTTGCGTATTATCTCGGCATGTACGCGGGACGACCGTTCATACTGCGATACGGAAAATACGTCCTGATCCGCGAAAAGCATCTTGACATGGCGGACAGATGGTTCGAGAAATATGGCGATGCAGCGACATTCATCGCGAGACTTCTGCCGATAATCCGCACATTCATATCGTTGCCTGCAGGGATCGCCAGGATGAATTTCAAGAAATTCGTGTTCTACAGCTTCGTCGGATCGCTACCATGGACCGCGATGCTTGCATACGTCGGATATGTCCTTGGTCCAAGTTGGGAAGATATCGGAGGCTGGTTCAGAGGAATGGATTATCTCATCGTGAGCGGTCTGATCGTCCTGGTGATATGGTACGTATACCGGTTCAGGAAGCAGAAGAGAGTACCCGAACCTCAGCCGTAGTAGTATTCGCCCTTGGATTTCTGCTCCCTATCGAGCCTCGAATCCTTCTTGTTTATCCTAGGCCTTGAGGAATCCTGGTCACGTCTGAAAGTGATGTCCACATCCTTGAGGAATCGATTCATGCCCTCCCTCATCGCGAATGGCCCTTCGGCGACGCCCTTCACGGAAGGTTCTCCGGTGAACACCATTAGCGAGTCCGAGATCAGGTCGATCATATAGACATCATGGTCGACGACCACGGCGGATTTACTCATCTTCTCTATGACCCTCCGTATGGTCTTGGAGGTCGTCATCCTCTGGGCCGAATCGAGGTATGCAGACGGTTCATCGATCAGATAAATGTCCGCCTGTTTGCCCAGGCATTCTGCGATGGCCACCCTCTGCAGTTCACCGCCGGACAGCGTTCCCACCTCCTTGTCAAGAAGGTATTTGAGCGTGAGGGGATGCGCCACTTCCGCCTGGAAGAACCCTGAATCGAAATCCTTCCCAATGTTCGTCATGAGCATGTGTCTCACCGTCCCCTCGAATTCCGGCTTTATGTACTGGGGCTTGTAACTCACGGTGACCTCTCCCATGACTTCGCCAGATGTCGGTTCGATCTCTCCAGCCAATATCTTCACGAATGTGGTCTTCCCGGTTGCATTCGGTCCGACGGCTCCGACCACTTCGCCTTTCCTTATCGTCCCGCCTGATACTTTCAGTCTGAAGTCTTTGATCCGCTTCGTTATGTTTGTGAATTCGACAAGGCTCTCGGTCTGCCAATCGTTCCTGGGCGGCCTACGCTCGAACTTTATCTCGGTCTCCCTGAATCGTATGTTCTCCTCTCTCAGGTATCCTTCGAGGTAGACGTTTATGGATGTCCTGACCGCTCTCGGGTGAGCCATCACTCCATATGCTCCCTCGGAACCGTACATTATGTGAACAAGATCTGCTAGGAAATCGATAATCGCCAGGTCATGTTCGATGACCATGACCTGTTTCGTCTCACTCAGTTGTTGTATGACCTTTGCGATCTTCAGCCGCTGATAGATGTCCAGATATGACGAAGGCTCGTCGAAGAAGTACACATCCGCATCCTTCAGCAACGTGGCGGCGATCGCCACTCTCTGGAGCTCTCCGCCTGATAGTTTCGAGATATCCCTGTCGAGTACTCCCGATATGGATAGTTGGTCTGCGACCTCATCGAGTCTATTCGACTCATCCACTTTGGATAGCAGATCGCTCACGGATCCTTTGTGGATCGCAGGCAGCTTATCCACATATTGCGGTTTGAGCGCGGTCCTCGTCTTCCCGTCTGCGAGGCCTCTGAAGTAATTGTTCAGATCGGTCCCTGCATACTTCTCCAAGACCTTGCTCCAGTCTCCTCCTCCTTCATAATCACCGAGGTTCGGGACGACCTGGCCGGAAAGGATCGATATGGCTGTGGTCTTGCCTATCCCGTTAGGTCCGAGCAGGCCGATCACCTGTCCTTCCCTGGGTATCGGGAGTCGATAGAGCCTGAACGAGTTCTTGTCGTACTGATGAACCAGTTCTCCCTCCAACTCATGCGGTAGGCCGATGATCTTGACGGCTTCTAGAGGACACTTGTGCACGCATATTCCACACCCGACGCATAGGTTCTCAGCGATGTACGGCTTGCCAGATTCTCCTATCGCTATGGCCTCTACCCCCGTTCGCACGGGCGGGCAATAGTTTATGCACTCAAGGCCGCATTTCTTTGGCTGGCATCGGTCCTTGAGTATTATGGCTATCCTCATCGACTTGGGTTAAGGCGGGGTCCATTTAAAAATATATCAGCGGTTACTTGCCTAAGACCATCTCGATCTCCTCGACGACCGGGTCGATATCGAGTTCCACGTAACCTATCGTCTGGACGAGTTCATCCGCTGAGAATTTCTGACCGTACGACCATAGCTCTGTGATGAACTCTCCAGTCTTCTGGTTCTCGAACCAGTTCTCCCCGAACTTCTCCTCGAGAGCAGATCTGAGCTGTCCCTCGAATATCCACGCGCGCAGGTACTCTGCACAGTAGAATGCATCGTCCACATCCTCAAGGAAATTCTTCTCAGAGTGTTTGAACTTCAATCCCTTCTGAAGGGTGGTCATGTAAACCTCTGCAAGCTCCGTTCCTACCCTGTTCTCGTGGAGCTTCATCTCATAGATCAGTTTCGATGCATATCTTCGTAGGAACATGAGCTTGTTCAGAACTGCGAATCGCTCGAACTCTTTAGAGTCCTCCATTCCCAAGTATCGTTTCAGCCACCGGCCGTCCGTTGGAAGATAGTTGAAAAGGAATGCGAAAGTCTCTGTCACAGAATTGTCGCCGAGATACTTGTATTCGGCTGGGTGGTTCTTATCCGTGGTTCCGAAATGCCAGGCATGCCCGCCTTCATGGAAGAATGCTTCATAATCCTTCCATCCTCCCATCGGCAGTATGACGAGCCTCACATCGTCCGGTACCCTGACAGGCGCACAGAACGCCCTCGGAGTCTTCTTCTCACGCTCCTCCGCGTCTATATGTATGTTCTCGTAACCACGTGTGTCTATTCCCATCCCTCGCAATGTCTCTGAGAATGATTCTATCAACCTGTCCTTTCGGAAGTATTCATCATGCTCCTCGCCCTTGAACGCTATCGGGATATCACAGCTCCAGACTTCCGAAAGGGATGAGTGCAGCTTATCCTGGAGCAATCCGTTCATATTATCGACATATACCTTCTCCGTCCTCTTGAGGAAGTCCTCCATCACCTCTGCGAGCTTTCGGTAATTGACACCCTTCAGGGAAGTGCACATATCGCGATAATTCTTGAACCCGAGCTCGGTGCTCTTGTCATGAGCGCTCTGCATACGCGGGAGCAGGATCTCATTGAGTCTTTCCGTCTCGGCAAGTTTCGCCTCGTACAGTCGGTGCCTCCGTTCAGTGTCAGGCTCGTTCCTCAGCCTCACAGGCACCATTCTGTAGGGTATATTCTCTCCATCGAAGACTATCTCGGCTCTCGTCTCCCAGGTGTTGGCCTTGTCAGTATGGTCCTTTATCGCGTTCTCCACATGGCCCAGGGTGGAGAATGTCCTGAGGTATCTCGTCCATCTGAAATCTTCATCCGGCTTGACTGTCTCCAATGATTGCCTCGCGACCTCTATGGCTTCCACAGAGAACAGGTGCGAATACCTTTCATAGATTGGTGCAGTGATCAGATCGTCCTTGATGCCCGCGTAGTTGCTGTAGAACTCCTGCATCAGCTCGCCCTGAAACGCCTCTAGATCTCCTCTCAGCCGGCCGAGTTCAAGAACGGCCATGATGCCATTAATCTCCCTTCTCATGTATATTCATTTCCACGCAGTTCCGGTTTCTGGCCAATGAAACGAGTTCTCCAGACCGCGCTACATTTAAGTGTGAAGCCTCCGATGATGGGCAGTTGGTCTAGATGTCACGTGTGCTAGTCTGTGTAGCATGGCCTTATGCGAACGGAGCGATCCATGTGGGCCACGTGGCCGGCTCGCTCCTGCCAGCAGATATATTCGCTCGCTTCAACCGCCTTATCGGGAACGAGACGATAATGGTGTCAGGTTCCGACATGCACGGTGCTCCGATAACCGTGAGCGCCGATAAGGAGAAGGTATCCCCTGAAGTCATTGCAAACAGGTACCATGAGATCAACGCAAAGGCGATCTCCGACCTTGGGATGGAATTCGATCTGTTCACAAATACTCACACCCACAATCACGAGGAGGTCGCAAAAGAGTTCTTCGTGAAGCTGCTGGAGAAGGGGCATCTCGAGAAGAAGACCACTCATCAGTTCTACTGTCCAAGCTGTCGCAGATTCCTGCCAGACAGATATGTCGAGGGAACGTGCCCTCACTGCAAATACGAGCGCGCGCGAGGGGACCAGTGCGATTCGTGTGGCATGGATATGAACGCGGATCAGTTGATCGATGCGAGATGTCAATTATGCGGGGGAGTGCCCCAGCTCAGGGAGACCGAGCACTTCTTCCTGAAACTCTCTCATTTCACAGATGATCTCATGGAATATGCGGAGCGCAGCTCTCATTGGAGACCACATGTCCGTGCGTTCACCATCAATGTGTTGAAGGACAGCCTGATGGACCGTCCCATAACCCGTGACATATCCTGGGGCGTGCCAGTGCCAGTGGGCGGGTTCGATGACAAGCGGATATATGTCTGGTTCGAAGCCGTCATCGGTTATCTCTCCGCCTCGAAGGAATGGGCCATGCTCGAGGGCCGGCCAGACGACTGGAAGAAGTTCTGGACCGACGGCGATTGCAGGAGCTATTACTTCCTAGGGAAGGACAACATCATCTTCCACACAATAATATGGCCTGCCATGCTGATCGGTCACGGTGGCCTCGACCTTCCGTATGATGTCCCTGCCAATCAATACATGAACCTCGAGGGACAGAAGTTCTCCAAGAGCATGGGGATCAGCATAGCAATCCCTGAAATGCTTCATATGTTCAAGCCGGATATAATCAGGTATTATCTCTCCGCGAACATGCCGGAGACCAAGGACTCGGAATTCTCATGGGAGGATATGTCCCAGAGGGTCAACAACGAGCTCGTTGCGACATATGGCAATTTCCTTCACAGAGCGCTCTCGTTCACGCATAAGAACTTTGGTGAGATGCCAGCATTGGGCGAACTGGACGATCGCGATCGGAATGCGATTGCTCGGATAGCCGAGACCTCCGTATTTGTCTCCAAGGCATATTCATCATGTGAGTTCAGGGTGGCGCTCAAGGCAATCATGGACCTGGCTCAGTTCGGCAACCAGTACTTCGATCAGGTTGCACCGTGGTCGCTCATCGGCAAGGACAAGGCGAGATGCGGTACGGTGCTCAATGTCAGTATGCAGATAGCAAAGGCTCTCTCAGTCATGGCGTCCCCGTTCATGCCATTCTCCTCGGAATCCATCTGGAAGCAGTTATGCATGGACTCGACCATCGAGGAAGTCGGTTGGAAGGGGATCGAAGATGGCCTGGTCGCAGGTCGGAAGATGGAGAAGCCTGTTCCTCAATTCGCGAAGATCGAGGCAACCTCCGCCGGCGATTTTCAGAAGTACTCCGCATTGGATTTGAGGATCGGCAAGGTCATGGAGGTCAGACCGCATCCGAACGCCGACAAGCTGTATGTCATGTCTGTCGATATCGGCCGTCCGATAACAATAGTCAGCGGTCTGAAGGAGTTCTACTCCGCAGAGGAACTCTGCGCCAAGACCCTGGTCGTGCTGACCAACCTGGAGCCGGCCACCCTGAGAGGCGTGAAGTCTGAAGGAATGTTGCTGGCTGCCGAGGGCGATGGCAAGCTTGCACTCCTCACCCCGGAAAGGGATCTGCCTGCCGGGACTCAGGTCACGAGCGGACTGGAAGCAGGCTCAAGATCGATCAGTTTCAAAGAGTTCCAGAAACTCGATCTGAGATCCGGGACGCTGTCCGCGGTGCAACCAGCCACAGTCGATGTGGGTGGTCGGATGGTAGCTTGCACTATGGTGGATGGCAAGCCAGGGATGACCTATGCGGTGCTCATGAATGCTGACAAGTCCGTCGTGATGACTTCATCCGACGGTGTTAAAATCGTCTTCGACAGAGAGATACAGGCCGGTGCCAAGATCCGATGAAGCTCGATCTGCATATCCATTCCAGCTATTCGAGAGACGCCAGCGCTAGCCCGGATGAAATATTGGCTGCCTGCAAGAATGTCGGTCTCGATGGATGCGCCATAACAGATCACAATGCGGTCGAAGGGTCGTTCAGAGCATCATCGATGGGCAAACATCACGGGCTCATAGTGGTACGAGGCGTGGAGGTCTCCACGATCGATGGTCATATCCTCGCATATGGCGTGCGCGAGTCGATACCAAAGAGGCTATCGATCGAAGAGACCATCGAGAAGATAGTGGCCGCCGGGGGCGTACCGGTCGCAGCGCATCCTAAGAGGTTCCCGTCCGGAATTGGTCTAGACGCTGCATCGAAGAACAAGTTCAAAGGGATCGAGGTCCTGAACGGTGGCAATTCCCGATGGAACAACATGGCCGCGAGAAAGGTCGCTGAAGCGATGAAGGTGGCCAAGATCGGCGGCTCGGACGCCCATAAGATTTCGGAGATCGGTCGTTCATACACCATCATCGAGAATGTCTCCACCGAGGATGATGTCCTCAGTGCGATCTCTTCAGCCGCCACACGTGTAGACGGTCGCAGTCGGACGGCTGTCGAAGGCATGGTCTACGCAGCTGAGACTCTGGTGGAATGGCTCCGCGGCGGATTGAAAAGACAGTAGCTCAGATGTTCTCTGCGATTCTGTCAGCGTATTCCTGGACCGTCGTCGCGAGATCGCTGGTCGGTATCTCGTTGGATGCGGTCACGACGAGGAGGGCGCGGTTTCCAGCACTGAGCAGGATCATCTTCCCTCTAGTCAGCTCAACGCAGACGTGTTGCAGTTTATCCTTGAGTTCTGCCGTGGCGGTTTCCGCGGCTCCCAACAGGATTGCTGACATGGCGACAAAGGTCTCCAGGTGTACGCCTTTCGGGGAGTCTCCTGCGATATGCATACCACTCCTTGAGACCACAGTCGCCTCGTAGACCGATGAAATTGATCGTACCTCATCTAGTATCTTATCAATCGCGAGATACTCAGTCATATTCTCCGTCGCCCCCTCTGACAGCTATGGTCAGCATTATCTGGAAAGGATATAAAGTTTAGTGGCGTCTTCCGTCATTGGGTAGATTATCGCTGCTCGGGCGCGATGATTTGATATCCGCTCAGTGTTATCCTGCGACGAATCAGATGAGAATACTGCATCAGGACTCCAATACGAACGAGATAAAGCTCCTCCCAGAGAACATCGACGACCTCTGGCACCTGTCCAATCTGGTCGATTTAGGTGATATGATCTTCTCATTAGCCTATAGACGGAAAGAGGAGAAGACAGACAAGCTTCGGGCCGAAAGGATGGAGAAGGTTCGTATGTGGCTCGGGATACGGACCGAGAAAGTGGAGTTCCATGAATCCGATGATCGCCTCAGGATATTGGGCGTGATTGAATCCGGTCCTCAGGACTTGGGGGAGCATCACACTCTGATGATCGCTCCAGGCGACGATATCACAATAATCAAGACCGAATGGAAGATCCATCATTTCGACCGTATAAAGCGCGCGATAGCGTCGGCTGAGAAGCCGAAGATCGTATTCGTCGCGATCGAGGACACTGAAGCCCTCATCGCAGCCGCCAGGGAATATGGGATCAAGGAATTAGCCACGATTACGAGGAACCCTGGTGGAAAGATGTACGAAACCAAGAGCGACGAGAAGGACTTCTTCGATGAGATCGTAGCGAAGTTATCCTCTATTATGAAGGACGAGCCGTTGGTGGTGCTCGGTCCCGGTTTCGCAAAGGAGGCATTGGCAAAGCGTATCCGGGTGAAGTTGCCCGAAGTCGCGAAATCCATGTCCGTTCATTCGACCGGACAATGCGGCATGACTGGCATCCACGAACTCATGAAGAAGGGGATTGGTGGCAAGCTGCTGGACGAGTCGAGAGTGACCAAAGAGATCATGCTGGTCGAAGAACTTTTTTCTGAGATCGGTCGCGAAGGCATGTATGCCTACGGACCTGAATCTGTCAAGAACGCTATGAATGCGGGGGCGATAAGGGTCCTGTTGATCCTCGATACGAAGGTGCGTGTCGAGGGCACAGATGCGCTGATCAAATCCGTGGAGGCTGCCAGGGGCGAATTCATGATTATAAGCTCTCTCCATGAGGCCGGACGACGTCTCGATTCACTCGGCGGTATCGCCGCGCTCCTGAGGTACCGGATCGCTTGAGTTCCGATGGTACCCGCTAACCCTTACGAGCCTTCACGATGTCCATCGTTGCATCGATCAACATCCCGACAGGGAACGGCTTCGCCCAGAACGAGACCGCACCCGCATCGAGCGCCTCTTCCCTGATGGATTCGTCGGCACTCGAGAATATGATCGGTATCGACGCATCCATCTCCCGGATCTCCTTGGTCGTCTGGATCCCATCCTTGTTGGGCATCCGATGGTCCATTATGATCGCATCGGGTTTGTAGGGCATGTCGCGGAAGAGTCTGACCGCTTCGTCCCCGTCTCTGGCGGAGAACACGGTGTGTCCTCTAGATTCGAACATGTCCTTGTACAGATCTCGGATGAAATCTTCGTCGTCTACAACGAAAACTCGCGCGGACAGCCCTCCGGCTCGCCCGTTCTTTTTCACGGTCGTGTAGCCTCCTGACATTGCTGCCAGTGCCCTCAGACCAGGTTGACTATCTCTCATGGCACACTACCCTGATCAGGCACAGGTACTGCGCTAATATGTGGTCCACTGTCTCACAGTGATTCCACATGTGCATCCCAGCTATCCCGATGCGACCCTATCCCCATCGTCTCTATTAAGGTTTTTGCGGTTGGTGCTTGTTCAGGCGAATCGATCCCCATATCTCATCGTAGGATCGGCAACTCTCCTTCTTAGCCAGCTCCCAACTCAGCTCTTCGAATGTTTCCTCTTCAGAGAATGCAGCTCGTCGGCCAGTTCCCTCATCGTCGGGAACGAGATCGCTTCTGATTCGCACTTGTCCTTGCATCCAGTGCACGCCACGACGCACGAATATGGATTCGCGATAACGACTCCTTCATCCGTCATCTCGTACACGCCCTGGTGGCAGAAGCTGACGCACACACCACATTTGGTGCACTTCTTACGGTCTATCCTCGGGAACCATTGGATCTCTTCCCTCGGTATGCCATGATATTCAGTTTCCATTCTGATACCCCATGAATCAGCAGCCGCGCTTGCATGAGCAGCATGCCTTGTGAGATGAATCCTTGCCCTGCCTTCTATCCTTCTCTTCAGAGAATGCTTTCCATAACCCTTCCGAATAGTCTTTCTCTGCAGGATCAGGGACGTAATTATGCTCTTTCAATTCCGCGAGTAATATCTCTTTGAGCAATTCATCGGGTGCATCATCCATCTCGAACGCTTTCTCGAAGATGCTATCCAATCCTGATATGCCCACTTCCCGTCCGCCTACCATGATCTTTTTGGTCACGGTCCTTCCAGGACAGCAAGGTTCGATTATCATTTTGTTTCACCGGCGCCAGGCGGAATATCGCGCATCGGCGAGAAAAGGCTTGCGCCTGCCAGAGAAATGGGATGATATAAAAAAAGAGGGAGTTGATAGGTAGGATGGAGCGTCCTACCTATCCGGGATGACGTTAATAGTCAGCAACTTCAACAGCTTGCTCGAGTTCCGGCTCGCACCCGAAGAGATCATAGACTTCTTCCCAGCTGTAATGGTCCGCATCAATCATTCTTTTCACCCTGCTATCAACCTCTACGGGAAATCGGGGTTAATAAGCTAGTATCGGGAGGTCCACGAAAATAGTCTGGCCACGCGAAAGAGTTCTTCATGCCGCGTGCCTGATATGGACCGCCTCTCCCCTCTGCGCCAGTTCCATTTCGACGGGGCTCATTCTCGCCACGCCGACAGCCCTGACCTCCTTGCCGTGCACAATGGCGACATCGTCACCGATCCTGATTTCTCCATCCGCCTTCTTCACGCCGACGGCGAACAGGTTGCCCTTGGGTTTGAAATCGTCGATCTCAACACGGTACGAGCCAGCATCCGCGAGTACCTTTCCACCCTCGAGCGTGAGCGAGATCATCCCTCGCTCAGCAGTCAGCATGCCTATCTGCTGACCGTCTCGCACCATCCTGACATTGGGCCATCTTCCCATGATCGCCGCGCCATCGCATAGCGCGTTTCCCGCTGGACCGAACTGGAATCTGCAGATCGACCGGAGCTCCTCAAGGTTCCTCGATCGACGCACAGGTCCGCGGTCATCCACATCGAAATCCCTAAGGACCTCCTGCAGACGATTCAACGAATCCCTCGATCCAGGATCACCTCCCGAAGTGTCGACGAAATCAGAGATGCTCGAATTGACAGGCTCCTGCTCATCGCCCAAGTGGGATATCACCAGATCGTACTTCTCGCTGGATACGAGCCATGACACCAGCTCCTGGACCATGTGCTTCTCGTCTCTGTCCCAATGACCCGTGACCGGGATGTCATAATCCTTTGCGGGGTAAAACAGTTCAAGCTCCCGGGGTACGATGCCCAGCGGCGAGGTCACGATCACCTCGTGCACGATGGGTGCCTTTCCGCTTGTCAGTATTGCTTCGCGGAACCTCTTGTGTGATTTCGAAAGCGAGTATGGTTTTCTCGCGGAGCATGGTATGAGCACCAATATCCTCGTACCTTCTGGACGGTGATATCTCTCCTGGATCCTCATCTTCCATCTCGTGATGTCCGGTCTGTTGAGGGACTCCTTCGAACCCGCATGGAAAGGCGCCCCCTTGATCGGTGCATGCATCTCCTGCAGTTGATACGCGGTAATGTCCATCAACCTGAGGTTCTGCACCAGCCAGGGATCGCATCTAACGCGCGATTCCACAAGTTCTCTGAGCTTCCCATGGTCTATCGCGTGCCTCACCAGTCGCATCTCACTCTCGGCTGCGGATTGATTGTGCCTGAGGAGATGGTCGAGGTCCCTCCTGTCCGATTCACAAGCTTCGCAGGAACACGGCATCTCCTTTATGCTGGACGCATCGATGATACCATGATTGGTAAGATACTGCCCGTTCCTGGCAGCCATCACAAGTGGGATCGTGTCGATGACATCTACGCCACAATATGCGAGGAAGGCCAATCTGTGCGGGAAGCCGGCGACGGAGCATAGCAGTGGTTTGAGGAGGGAGTTGCTTGACTTCACCTTCACGATCTGCTCCACGAATCTTGATGAATCCAACATGATGCTGGATATGTTGTCCAGGAACACGAAGCCCGATTTGTCTGTTCGTGCATCCGAGTAAGGCGATCCTCTGAACCCGACCCTTATGGCACCTTCTTCATGAGAGTCCGTGTCGAAGAACGACGAGCCGGATACACGGAGCCCTCCAGGCTCCGAGATATTCTCATATGTGAGCCTCGGCCCTTTGCACTCGACCCTGAGCTTCTCCGTGCCAATTGTTGCCAGAGTCGGAGTGGGGTACTCCTGCTCGTCTATCTCGATAACGCCTCTTCTGGCCAAACCGTCTCTGCCGAGTAAATCGAATCTCACGGCAAGTCATGGATGATTGGGTAATAAAATGAATTGATTGGAGTTTCGGTCCCGGCCCATTCGGTCAGAATGTCGTGACCAGCTCGTGTTCAGACACCAGCTTCTTGACCTCGGACGCTGGTATTACTTTGAGACCTTCGAAGAGTCTGGATTCCTCGATTCCTCTGGATGCGAGATCCTCCTTAACGACATAGACGGGGACATCGAAGTCATACAGTTCCTTCGTCGCCTCCGCGTTCGAAGGCATCCGCACAGCCTCCGGTTTCTGACTCCCCAGTCCGTTGTAGACTCCGTCCTCGATCAGGACCACCGAGGTCGTCATGCCATTCACGCTCATCGCGAGCGCCATTCTAAGCCCCGCGAATGCATCCTCAAGACCATATGGGGCCCTCGTCACAAGAACAAGTGTTGATTCTGCCATACAAGATCACCTCGCAATGGTCACAAGTCTGTCGGACTCGGACAGGAACTTGAATAGATCGTTCGTCAGACTGCCAACCTTGGCACTGGGTATCTCTTCTCCCCTCTCGAACCCCCTGGCAGCGAAACAGGTCTCGCAGATCGCCTGCGTGACCCCGTTCTTTCCTGCGGCTTCGAGGTCGTTACCGACGCTGGGGAACCTCTTCGGGTTCTGTCCCTTCTTGACAGCGGTGACGCCTTCACCATAGCCGAACATGTTGACCTTGTATCCTTTCGCTCTCGCAGCTCCGGCAAGCTTGACTGCGATGTTGGCATCCATCGCCATCATCGACCCTGTCCTCCATATTATCGTTAGAGTCTTGGTCATCGTGTCACCTCACACATTTACGGTCCGCTCGGTCCGCTCCATTATGCAATCGACTATCTCGTCGTAGCCTACCGCCTTTCCGACCTTGATGTCCGCCGTGGTGAAACCTCTGGCTTCTAGGTCGTCCTTCGCTATGAGCACCTCCGTCGCGACGCTATCCAGCCTCACGCTATGCGCTGGAGTGACTGAATGGTATACGGCATCCTCGAAGAGGATGACGCTGGAATCCTCCTTGGATCCCAGACGCTCCATCATGTGGGTGGGATCCTGCTCGCTCGGCGATTTGATAAGTATGAACGCAGTCTTCAAAGACGATCACCTCAACCTATGAACAGGGTCATCTTCGAATCGGCTGCTAGGTTCAGGAACGCAGACGCGCCCAATACCTTCGTCCCTTCCATGAGATCGGCTTCTTTCATTCCCATGAGGCTCATCGATGTGCTGCAAGCGTAGAAGTGGACTCCCAGATCCTTCGCCTGCTCCATCATCTCCTGGTAGCCAGGTATCTTGAACTTACTCATCTTCTTCTCCATCATGCCGGTGAAGAACCTCATCATCCCTGGCAACTTCGGCTTCATTCCTTTCTTGAGCAGTTTGAGCCCGAAGAATGTGTAGAACACATGCACTTCCATTCCCATGCTCGCTCCAGTCGTTCCCATGATAAGCGGCATCATCGCTTTGTCGAAGCTTCCTTCACTCACAACCATGCAGAATTTGTCGGTCATTATTATCTCTCCTTCTTTATATCAATCGTTCTCACTTGATCTTTATATAAAAGCTGAATGTCTTGCCGTCCTCTTCCTGCCCGACAAGTTGATTCCCGGTCCGGCTGCACCAGGCTGGCACGTCCTCTTTCGCCCCGATGTCGTCGGCCAGCAGTTCGAGTATCTGGCCGGATTTCATTTCCTTGATCTTCCTTGCGAGTTGCACTATTGGCATCGGGCACATCAGCCCCTTTGCGTCCAGGGTCGCGTCCTTCTCCACAACATCCACTCCTGCGGTATTGTCACTACCGTGCAAAACTCAATAGCGGTGTTGCCTAATAAACATTCTCACGTTGATTGATCGCTGCACTGGCGAACTAATGCGTCACAACGGTTAAGTATAAAAATGGCAATAGCGTGCAACATGGTAGAACCACAGAAGATCCTGTCGGGACAGGCCACATGCAGGGACATCGTAAAATGTGTCTATGGCTTATCCGACTTCGAGCTCCTCATATACAAGAAGCTCGTCAAACAGGGTCCTCTCAAAGCTGACGACCTCGCTCCTTCCGTGAAGAAGGATCGGAGCACCGTATATCGGGCCCTGCAGAAACTCGTGTCATCTGGCCTGGCATTCCGCGAGACGAAGACCATTGAACGGGGCGGATACTTTCATGTATACACTGCAGTGCAGACAGATCAGTTGAAGAAGAGGTTGCACAGGTGCGCCGACGACTGGTTCGATAATATGAAATCAGCGATTGAGGATTTCGATCTTGTATGACTGAAACTCATGCCTGACTGACCCGCCTGTGAAAACCTTATATGCCGATAGCCGATTTGGTGCTTGATGTCAGACGGCTTCAAGGGAATGGACATTGTGTCCATCCGTGATTTTTCGAGGGATCAGATCGAGCATGTTCTCGATGTTGCCGAGAAGATGCTCCCGATCGCGAAGGGGGAGGAGAAAAGCAAACTCTTGGACGGCAAGATTCTTGGGTCGCTGTTCTACGAACCGTCGACCCGGACCCGGCTGTCTTTCGACGCGGCAATGACTCGGTTGGGCGGCTCGACTCTGGGATTCGACGAGCCGAAGGGATCATCTGTCGCCAAAGGGGAGACGCTCGCGGATACGATCAGAATGGTCGATGCGTATTGCGATGTGATCGTGCTGAGACATCCGCAGGAGGGTGCCGCCAGGATGTCCGCGCATTTCGCTGACAAGCCGATACTCAATGCGGGAGATGGCGCTGGTCAGCACCCTACACAGACCATGCTAGACCTATTCACCATACGCAAATCGAAAGGCAAGATCGACGGGAACCATGTGGTGATCGTCGGGGACCTGAAGTATGGAAGGACAGTGCATTCGCTATCCGAGGCCCTCGCGATGTTCGGCGCAGAACTGACCTTCGTCGCGCCGCCATCCCTGCAGATGCCCAAGGAACACCTCAAACACATCCAATCGCTTGGGACCAAACCTAAGATCAGCAGCAACCTGGAGGATGTCATCAAGGATGCGGACGTGCTCTATGTCACGAGGATCCAGAAGGAGAGGTTCCCTGACCCCGCTGAGTATCAGAAGGTCGCGGGCGCCTTCAGGATCGACCTGCCGATGCTCAAGGATGTCAAGAAGGGCATGGTCATCATGCACCCTCTCCCGAGGGTGACCGAGATATCGCCCGAGGTGGACAAGACGGAACATGCCAAGTACTTCGAGCAGGCTTTCAACGGGGTGCCCGTGAGGATGGCACTCCTCTCAATGGTGTTGGGGGCGGTCGAATGAAGGAGTTCAAGGTCACACCGATAAGGAACGGCACGGTCATAGACCACATCCAAGTCGGGATGGCTCTGAAGGTCTTGCGGATCATCGGCGTCAAGGAGGATGTGAGCTCGACCGTCAGTGTCCTCATGCACGTGCCTAGCAAGAAAGGCGGTTGGAAGGATATCGTCAAGATCGAGGACAGGGAGTTGGATCCCAAGGAACTCGACAAGGTGGCACTCATATCTCCCGATGCGACCATCAACATAATCCGTGATTATAACGTGGCTGAGAAGTTCGTGGTCGAGGTGCCGAAATCTGTCCTGGGCATAATGAAATGTTCGAACCCGGGCTGCATAACGAACAAGAGCGAGCCCGTGGAACCGGAGTTCGTCGTCGAATCGAAGAAACCCCTGACCCTGAAGTGCGTATACTGCGACAGGATCACCACGGAGATATCTGAGAACCTGATATGATGAATTAGGGCGGTGCACCCTTGAGGCTTAATCTCGAGTCACTCAGGTGCGTAGGTTGCGGTCTGTGCGAATCAGTGTGTAGCTTGAACCGCGATTCCGTTCTGACGGCGATGAGTTCGAGCATCATCCTACACATCGAGGACAAGGTCAACTACTTCGGCTTGGTGCTCAAGACCAAGGATGACGGATTGGTGGTCGCTCGACCTGAGGGAAGCTCTCCAGGCGAACAACATCCTGGCTCAGATGGTCCCGGGGCGAAGCCGATACTATTGCGCGAACCTTGTGACCTGTGCGGGGGCGAGCCTAAGTGCGCAAAGATGTGCCCTACTGGCTGCATCACGGTGGTGGACTGAGATGTACCTCCGAAATGGCCGGGCCGCGATAATCGACCTCTCGACAGGGGATCTCCGTGAGCGGGAATTGACCGAGGACGCGTTGTCGGGCGAGATGTCATCACTCGAGCTATCCTCATCCCTGTCCGCCGAGAATGGCGGAGCGTTGGTCCTCGGTTCAGGTCTGTTGACCGGGAGCCTCGTGCCCGCTGCTTGTGCGGGCATGATCTTCTCCCCGGATGAAGACGGAGAGGGGATGGTCTCGCCGATCATGGGCATGGCTGGCGTAGAGTTGAAGCTTTCAGGGTTCGATTTCATAGTGATCAAAGGTGAATCCCCAGAAGCTGGGTATCTGTGGGTCAGGGACGGCATCGCCGAGTTCGTCCCACTCCCTGAGATGCTCGAGATGGATTCATGGGCCAGGACGGACAGGATAAGGGTCGACCAGGGCGACCGTCGCATACAGGTGATCGCATCAGGACCATTTGGAGATGGCAAGCACATCTCATCCCGGCTCGTCACCAATCATTGGTTGGGCGAGGATGAGGTGGGTCTCGCATCCGCCTTCGGGAAGAGGCGATTGTGCGCGGTTGCTTTCAGAGGGATGGGCGAATTGGAAGTCGCCGATCCCGAAGCGCATTTCGCTTCCTCAGTGAATCTGCAGAAGGACCATATCATGAAGCTAGGCGCGTCCGAGGGACTCGCGTCTTATTTCGGAGGTGCGGATGCCGACCACTTCAAGGAGATACGGCACAGAGTCATCGGATGCTTCGGATGCCCACATCCTTGCAGATCGTATGCCAAGGTGAACGAGGACCCTGGGAAGATGTCGATGGGAGTCTCCGAGCCGGGCTACCTTCACTATGACATCCCCTCACTGAAGGCAGCCTTCGATGCAGGCATAGATTCCGTGGATGCGACGAGGATCATGATGGCCTGTTCGAAAGCCGGGGTTGACCCCATCTCAGTACTGTCTGCTCTCGGAAAAGATGCGATCGGAATGGATTTGGCAGAGCTGATTTCAAAATCGTCTCTGTTCGGGGCTATGGACCGATCGAGACTTCAAGGGTCGTTCACTGGAGCGGTGTCTGATTCCAAGTCTTATTCGAGATGCATCTCTCTCGGTCTGTGCCCCAGGTACTGGGGCAAAGTCGGCTTCGACATATCCTCCGCTTCGCTATCTATCGAATCCGCCATCGGAAAGCTTCTTTGATTCCGAGGCCTTTCAAAAGGTTTTTCCAATGTTCGTGCATCTATGATGTAGGGTGTAGTATTGAAGATACTAGTCACAACCGGCATGCCCGGCTCCGGCAAAGAAGAATTCCTGAAGTGCTGTGCGGACCGAGGCGCGAAGGTCATACGGATGGGCGATGTCGTACGGGAGAAGGCAAAGGAGTTCGGCCTGGACCATTCCGACAAGAACCTCGGAGGACTCGCCAACGAGGAGCGGAAGAAGTTCGGAATGGACATATGGGCTAAGAGGGTCATCCCGCTGGTAGGTGGCGACCTTGTGGTCATCGATGGGACCAGAGGACCGGATGAGATCAAGGCATTCAAGACCGCATTCGGCGCGAATCTCATGACTGTCGCCATACACACTTCTCCCAAGACTCGTTTCGAGAGACTGAAGGCTCGGGCCCGTTCGGATTCTCCAACGAAGCTGTCTGAGTTCGATATACGGGATCGCCGAGAGCTCGAATGGGGATTAGGGGACGCGATCGCACTAGCTGACCACATGGTCATCAACGAGTCGACCCGTGAGGATCTCAAAGTGCAAGTGGACAAACTCATGGATGCTCTGCTGGCAAAGGGGTGAACCGCTGGAGTTCCTGGCCGTCAAGCCATGCAAGTTCGATGCCTATGAGGCAGTTCCGAAGATGAAACTGGACCTTGATCTCAATGATTGCGAGATGAGACTGTCCCGAGCTGGATATGAGATAGTCTCCAATGCAGGTGTGATGCTGACGGTGAGGAAGAATGGTTTGGAGACCACGGTATACCCTCACGGCAGGCTTCTGATGCATCCCATTAAGAACAGGGATGATGCGGAGACTCAGGCGCGCAATCTGTACGGAGTCATAGAATTGTGACGTTCGGGGACGCTTTCATACGGATGTCCGCAGCTTCACTTTAATATTATATCACGATTCCTGTGATGAAATCGCGAAGGTGGTATGAGTGATTGAGTTACAGAACCTCTCGAAATCTTTCGGGCCTATTAAGGCAGTGAGCGACCTGAGCCTGACGGTCGAGAAGGGAACCACCGTAGGATTCCTTGGACCGAACGGTGCTGGAAAGACAACTGCGATAAAGATACTGACTAACATGATCTCTGCGACGACCGGTCGCGCGCTCCTGAACGGTATAGATGTGATCAGCCATCCGAAGAACGCTTTGGCACACGTCGGAGCGGTGGTGGAAACACCCGAATTCTATCCCTATCTGAACCCTGTGGAGACGCTAGCCTACCTTGGCCGCATCAGAGGCATGAAGCCGAATGACATCAAGACACGTACCAATGATATCCTCGATATGGTCAAGCTGGCCGAATGGCGCTCGACTCGCATCGGGAAATTCTCAAAGGGCATGAAACAGCGGCTAGCTATCGGGCAGGCTCTTCTTCACGAACCAGACATACTCATACTGGACGAGCCGACGAGCGGACTCGATCCCCGTGGTATGGTCGAGGTTCGTGAGATAATACGCTCGCTCAAGAAACAGAATTACACGATATTCATGAGCTCACATCTCCTCGGAGAGGTCCAGGACACCTGTGACAGGGCCGCCCTGATTGACCATGGGAAACTACTGGTCCATGACTCGATCGATAATCTCAAGAATCTGAGCAAGGTCTCGAAGATCGAGATCACCAGCTTTGGCCCGATCGAAGATGCGAAGGTCGCCAAGATGCAATCGATCCCCAACATGAGAGGAATCGACCGGGTAAACCATTCCACTCTGGTCATGACCTATGAGGGCTCGATGGAGAGCAGGGCAGAACTCCTTGCCGAGATACAGTCACTCGGAATACGCGTGACCGGGTTCAGTCCAGTGGGTCTGCCGCTCGAGATGATGTATATGGATCTTGTCAAGGAGTCGAGGTGATCATGATGACCGAAGAACTCAAAGTGACACACACGATGCCATCCGACTCCGAGCAGATACCAGTGGTCTGGAGATACGAGCTACTGAAGTATCTGAGGTCAAAGCGATTGGTCGCATCGCTGGCAATCGTAGCGCTGGTGGTATCGCTTCTATATCTTCTGCCGTTCGCCTTCGGGGATTCATATGAGGATACCTCATCCGAGGATTTCGCGACGACTTTCATGGGTTTCGCCAGCATACTGGTCATTATCTGCGCCACATTCTTCGGCGCTGATTCGATAGTCAGCGAATTCCAGAACAGAACCGGATATCTCATTCTTCCCAATCCTATCAAGAGATCGACTCTCTTCTTGGGCAAGTTCCTGGCCAGCATGACCGCCGGTGCGATCGTCATTGGTCTGTTCTATGCACTGACCGCGATACTCTCATTGGTCTCCACTGGAGGCATCGACGCTGATTTCGGGCTATCTTTCGCGTTCTGCATAGAATACCTGTTGGCTGCGATGGCAATCGCCTATCTGATCGGGACGATCCTGAAGGGATCGACAGGTGCGATCGTGCTGACCTTCTTCCTGTTGTTCATGATCCTTCCTATAGTGGATGCGGTCTCAATGGTGGCGGATGTGGAGATCGATGGTTCACTGACATACGCGGCAGGCGTGATAACGTACATCCTGATGGATCCATACCCCGTGGACAACAGCACTTCAATGGATATGGGACAGGGACAAGGCTTAACGTTCAGCGTATTCTATCCTGATCCTGGCATCGCAGCACTCGTCATGTTCGTCTATGCCGTCGTGGCTCTGGCGTTCAGCATGGTGCTGTTCAAGAGGAAGCAGTTGGCGGGATAGGGGGCGGTGGCACCTGACCTGGAGGCGCTCCCCAGTTTGCCCGCTGTTTCCTAATAGCAACGATGTCCACCACTCTCAGGAAGTCCTTCCTGGTTATGATGCCGACCAGGCTTCCTGACTCGTTCACGACCGCCAATCGGCTGACCCTCTTGTCCCCCATCAGCTTCAATGCGTCAACGGCGGCTGTGCTCGGCATGACAGTCGTGGCCGGTGAGGTCATCACATCCCTGACCCTGGCGAATCGAAACATCTCCATCGAGATCCTCTTCGTATCTTCGAGGGTGACCATTCCGACCAATCCTCTATCGACGACCGGGAATCCCTTGTGACGGGTGTAGTACATCAGATCTAGAAGCTGCTGTACAGAAGTGTCGGGGTGCACGACCTTGACATCCGTGGACATCAGGCTCACTACATTCACGCCTTCTAGACTGTCGTTGACGAGCGTCGCCTGTTCTTCATCCCTTGCTGCGAAGTAGATGAAGACTGCGATCATTATCAGGAAGATATTGAACTGCCATATCGCGAACATACCCATAGCTATCGCGGAGAATCTGCCGACAGCGGATGCCTTCTTGGTCGCTTCAAGGTGGGACATCCTGGTAGCGAGGGCGGATCTCAGGATCCTTCCGCCATCCATCGGGAAAGCCGGCAGCAGATTGAACGCTGCGAGGAAGATGTTGTAGAATGCCATCAGGCCAATGAGTATCAACATGCCTTCGAGGAGTATTGAATTGGAGTCGATCGGTGTGAGCAGTAGCATCAGTCCGTAGGCACCCAAGCCTATTGCGAGACTGGATAGCGGTCCGGCAAAGGCCATCTTCAACTCCTGACCGGGCTTCTTCGGTATCTCTTCCATCGTCGCGACTCCGCCGAAGATCATCAGGGTTATGCTTCTGATTCTAACACCATATCTTATCGCCATGTACGAATGGGCTAGCTCGTGGATGAGTACTGTAATGAAGAATATGATCGCGGCCGTGGCACCGAAAGCATACCTGGTACCCCAATCGGTATCCAGAGCGCCGAATCCAAGGGTGAATCCCAATATCTCACTGTCGTTCATGGAGAATGCAACTAAGAATACTGCGAGTATGACTAGGAATGTCAGATGGAGCTTTATGGGTATACCCATGATCCGTCCGATCGTTAGCGAGGAATTCATCGGGTCGTATTGTTCGTATCCCATATTTAATGCTTGGACGATTTCTCTGGCACTCTGGCTGCAATATTTTTCCGAAAAGGTCATATAAAAGCAATGCTACTGTCATCCGAAGGGACGGGTATCACTTGCGACGTTTGATGGCAACATGCCTGCTGGCCGTCATTGTAGCATCTCTAATTGTGCCTACTCATCTTATGATTTCCACCGGATCCGAGAAGGGTATGACTCCTTTGGTGGATGCTTCTTCCAAGTCATCCCTTCCATGGAGTAGTATATCGTTTGCTCAACCTGTGAATACCTCTTCAACTATCCCTGAGTATCCGTTGGTTTCTAGAGCACTTCTGGTGCCAGGTGGTTCAACAGATATCATCAGTTCTGATATTAATCTCGATGGAATGGACGATCTATTGGTTGCTGTTTATGAAACGAAGAGTGTGTCAGTTTTTTATCGCGGCGCAGATGGCTCATTGCCGAGCTACCCCTCCTATAATATCTCGCTGACTCGAAGTCCTCTGAGAATTTCCGTTGCGGACGTGTTTGGAACCGGAGATGAACAAATCATTATCCTTGAAGAGAAGTTGAATATTCTGGACAGTGATTATATTGCAATATACAATCGCACCACCGATTATTCCTTCGATAGAATAATTAACAGAACGCCACCTACGAATGCCGTTGATTTTGCGATATCCGATCTCAATGGCGATACGTATCCAGACATAGCCATTGCCTGTCAGGGTTCGAACCCAACCACAAACCCTGGGCGAATCGAGATTAGACTTGGCCCTTTTTACTCTGATTACGTGACGTTTCTATCTGGAAATGGAACAAATTCTGTTGTCGTGGGTGATTTCAACACCGATGGTTCTCCCGATATTGCAGTTGCGAACTATTACGACTGCAATGTCAGAATATATTATGCTCCTTTTTTTGATGCGATGTCTTCTGATCTGATACTATCTGTGGATGAGAATCCTTCTGACCTCGCATCCGGAAGATTGGATAGTGATTCAAAGGTTGACCTTGTCGTATCGACGATTAATCCATCGCCGATCAACCCATCAACTCTGAAGATTTTTCTGCAAGGTTCCAGTCAATTATCGGTCTCTGAAAATTATTTGATTTCTCTGGATGATGATCCCAGTGCAATTCTCATAGCCGATCTGAATTATGATTCGAAGGACGATATTCTTCTCCTTTCAATGGAAGAGTCCATTGCCCTAGGTTACTTCCAGGGAGATACTTCGCCAATTTGGGATTCGATAAACGATTTCATCATTCCTGTCTCTCGTGGTCCACGGAATGCATGCTTTGTTGATTATTCTCAGGACATTGCTATTGCTGGCAAAGGATACGATTCCTCGGGTTCGTCAATTGCCATTTACTCAACTAAGTCATTCACCTATTCGAATGGCAACGCGACGATTTGGACCGATGTGAACTATGAGGCAGCTTCGCTTGCTACAGGTGACATAAACGGTGATGATCACGAGGACATCGTCTTGGCATACCCTGCACTGAACGAGATCTGCTATTACCTAAGCGCAGGAGGGCCACCGAATGTTTGGCCTCTGACCTATTCTGCCGACGAGATTGCCATAGAAGACCTCAATGATGATGGATTCGATGATACCATCACATCGAACAGGAGTCATGATTATGTGCGCGTATTATTCGGCCAAACCTCTTCGCCTGATTTCTTCACAGTCGTGCAGCTCGATTGCGAATCGAATGTCACAGACATAGCTATTGGTGACATGAACAATGATGGCTTTCCAGATGTCATAGCTAGTACATTGAACGGTTCTCTTTGTATATTCATGAGCACTGGCGCTGGTGCCAATTTTGAGGAAGCGAGAATCCTGTGCCCAACTCCAGGCGAATCCATAGCATCAATTGTTGTTGGGGACTTCGACTCTGACGGCCTCGATGACATTGCGTATCCTCGAGCCGACCGAGCAATCGATATCCTGCTTCAACCCGAAGCCGATTCGGAGTTCAGCCTTCCTGCAGACCGGACATTGACCATGGATACAGATCCTGATTTGACGTGTCTATGGTCTGGGGATATCACTGGGGATGGACGCGACGACCTCGTCGCAATGCGCCCATCGGACCCGAAGATGTATCTGTTCCGACAGGATGATTTCATCACAGCGCCTCATCCATTTACAACTCTGGACTTGCCTGAGGTACCCTCATTTGTTTCTGTGACTGATGTCACGGATGATGGTCATGCGGACGTTCTCGCCATATTCGACTCGGCGGATCTTGTATTCCTCTACAAACAGAGCGGGAGTTCCTTGCCGTCATCGCCTTCTATGGTCTTCGTGACTGGCGCATATCCTGTGTGGGCAGGACTCGGTGATGGTAATGACGATCACAGAGGCGATCTCCTCGTGGTCGATTCTGTTTCTCACAGCATCTCGGTCTGGGTGCAAAACAACTTTGCTCCAACGGTGTATGCTGGAGGACCGTACACTACAGAGCAAGGGGATTGGCATCAATTCAACGGTTCATGCACAACCGGTTCCTCCGAACTACCATACATGGAATATAGATGGGAGTTCGGGGACGGTAGCGAATTGGATTGGTCGAGGGATTCTGCACCGCTCCACCGATACATGTCCCTTGGCAACTTCACTGTGAATGTGAGCGCCAGGGATCCGTGGGGGCTCACTGATTCGGATAGCACTTACATACACGTGACCGACAGTGTTCCTGATGTCGAATTCACATGGTCTCCGTTGAATCCGGTCGAAGGCCAGATGGTCGTGTTTGAGGATGCGACGGAATCATACGATGAAGTCGTCTTGCTCAATTGGTCCGTGGATGGAGCACTGTTCTCGACGGGCTTGGAGCACACCATATCGACATCGTTCGATGACGGTATTCACACAGTGCAACTGACTGCCCTGGATTCGGACGGTTCCGATGCGTCAGTATCACACACGTTCGCAGTTCAGGCCGCAGATCCTGAGATGCAGATAATCGCATTGGGAATAGCCGATGAAGGTGATCCGGTCACATTCACTGTCATCATTGATTCATGGTACGGCGGACCTATCGATCCGATAGCCAGTTACGAATGGAACTTCTCATACACCGGCGAGCCATTCGAGGCCTCGGAGACGACGGGGACTTCGAACACGACCAATCATGTCTTCGGAGCTTCAGGGATATCGCAGACATATGTGGTCGCGGTGAAGGTCACGGACATCGATGGCGATTACAACATCTCCTACATCAATATCGAGATACTCGACATCGGTCCGACGGCCTCATTCCGGTTTTCGAATGCCGATCCTGAGGAAGGCATTCCGTTCACAACAATAGATGAGACCTACACCTACGATGGAATATCGACATGGAGTTGGACTCTCACATATCCAGACAGTACCTATCAGACTTGGAGCTTGAATGCGAGCGATATGGGATACATAGAATTCGTGCTGGGTAACGGCTCCTATTCGATGCAGCTGCAGGTCGCTGAGACTGATGGTGATTCGGATACGTTCGTTCTCGATTTCGAGGTAGCCGAGATACCGCCACTCGTTACTCTGATCGCCAGACCCTTGTCGTCTTCATATCTTGAGTTCCAGATGATCACGTTGTCTGCCCAGGTGCAGAGCCATGATGAAATCACTGGATTCCAATGGGACTTCGTATCGCTGGGTGCCCAGTTCATCAAGGATGCCTCGACCGATTCGAACGAGACGACTTACAGTTACAGCTGGATTGGGAACTACACCGCCAAGGTGAATGTAACGGACGCAGACGGTTCATATGTGATTGCGGAGACGGATATCGAGGTCATCGATGCTGGGTTGTCTGCGTCATTCGAGTCCGATGTGGATGTCCTGCGAGAAGATTTGAACCGAACCAACGAGCTAACGTTCGACGCATCAGCCATCGCAACAAGGTTCCCTGACATATCTCTCACGACATGGGAGTTCGGGGACGGTTCGAAGGAGATACTGCCAGGTCCACCATCTGAAGCGATCACCCACGAATACGATCCTATCCATGACTATGTCGTGAACCTCACCTTATCCGATGACGATGGGAACACGCTCATCGTCTCCAAGACGCTCCTTCTCATACAGCCATCCATTGAGCTCATCAATCCAATCGATGACAATGTGATCCGCTCAGGATCACCGATACGGTTCATCCTGGATGATGATTCACTGCCATTGGTATCCGTGCAGTATTCCGTCGATTCTCAGCCGTACATGGATTTCGCTACGCTGTACTCGATAGACACGAGCGATTGGACTGACGGCGCGTATTCCCTGAGTGTGCGCGCAGAGGACAAGGATGGCAATATCGCAGTGAAGGATGATATCGAGATCAGGATCGACGACACATCCCCCACCGTCGAGGTCCTATGGTCCGGGATATCTGCGTACGGTGGTGACAAAGTCAACATATCGATACAGGTCACCGACGACAACATCGACCCTGACTCCGTCGTGTTGTTCATAAAATATCCAGGCGACGATTCCGCATCATCGTTGCTGATGCGACAAGGGACGGATGGCCGGTTCTATGCCCTCGTGGAGATGCCGAAGAGAGCCGGGACTGTCGAGTTCTACGTTCATGTGGCCGACCTGGCAGGGAATGAGATAACGACCGAATCAAACTACTTCGATGTGAAGCTTCACTTCATCGATGCCGCATGGCCTTATCTGCTCGTAGCCGCGATGATCGCTATGGTTGGTACGGGGGTGTACTTCCTCCGCGAGTCGAAGATCGCGGTGGACGAGACATTCGTGATATACAATGATGGCAGAATGCTTGCGCACAGCACTCGACGGCTCAAGCCCGGAATGGACGATCAAGTGTTGAGCAGCATGTTCGTGGCGATCCAGGACTTCATCAAGGACTCCTTCAAGGACGAGACCTCATTCACCCTCAGAAAACTCGATTTCGGAGACAAGTCTGTCTTGATCGAGAAGGGCGATCATCTGTTCCTAGCCGTTGTCCTGCACGGCAAGGCCTCCAAGAAGGTTGCCAAGAAGATGAAGGATGTCCTCGATAGCATCGAGGACGAGTTCTCCACGACGCTCGTGGACTGGGACGGTGACTTCGACCAGGTGCGGGGAGTAACCGACATGGTCAGTCGACTTTATTCGAAAGCCCCGACCCTGCCATCTATACTGCTGCCGTCCCTGCTGAATAGAAAGAAGGAGACATAGGTGATACCCTGGCCCTTCCTCTTCCAGACCTGCCATCCATAATCGGTGTGACGGTATTCTGTACGTTCCTGGCGGTAGTGTCGTACAAGAAGAGGATATTCGATCTGTCTGGCTCCCTGTCTGCATTCCTGGTGGGGATGGTCATAGGATTGTGCGGCAACGTGTTGTGGCTCGTACTGCTCATAGTGTTTCTCATGACGAGCTTCGGGGCGACGAAGTACAGGTTCGAGTGGAAGAAATCCGAAGGCTTCCAAGAAGGATCCAAGGGTGAGAGGAATTGGAGGAACATAGCTGCGAACGGTGCAATACCTACGATCATATCGTTTGCGAGCTTCGTGTCTGAATCCGCAAGTGGAGGCGATCCATCAGCTAACTGGTTCCCCAAGGACATGGCGAGTTACCTCTTCGTATCGTCAATTGCAGTGGCCGCCTCGGATACTGCGGCGAGTGAGATCGGCATCATCGATCCAAGAGTCTATATGATAACGACAATGAAGCGGACAAAACGTGGGGTGGACGGGGGCGTGTCATTGACCGGCCAACTCATGGCGTTCGTCGCTGCAGCATACACATCCGTCGTCGCATATGTCGTCTTCGCTGCCATAAATCAAGATCTTCTGGCCGGCCCTCCGACGCTTTTCATACCGATGCTATGCGGATTCCTTGGATGCCAGATCGACAGTGTGATCGGCGCCACATGGGAGACGAGAGGCCGGATAGGGAAGCTAGGGAATAATTTCACATCGATAGCGATCGGCACGCTCATCGCACTGGCCCTGGCCTTGGCATCTGGTTAACTCTTGGACAGGACCACGGTGTACATCGGCCCGCTCTCTGGGTAATAGAACATCTCGCTCACGGTCCATCCCGCACGTGCCGATATGGCCTTCATCTCTGCGGGAGTGGTCAGGAGCAGGTCGTACCACGCCCCCACCGATTTACCGTACCTGAATCTTATCCTCGTCTGTCCTGGAGGATTTCCTCTGGATCTGTTCTCCTCATGATAGCTCAAGTGTTCGGGCAAGGTCGTGTTCAATGGGTCGAGGGATTCCGCTATGATTATCCCGTCATCGCTGATTATCCTCCTCAGCCGGACGAGCATCGCCGCGACCATATCCGGCGACCCGCACAACCCGAAGTTGTTGCCCAACGCCATGACAGTATCGAAACGGTTGTCTGGAAAATCGAGGTCACAGGCGGACATCTTGAGCGCGAATTTGACGCCTCTCTCCCTCGCGATGGAGATGGCGAGATCGGAGATATCGACACCTACAACATCGAACCCCTTCTTCTGGAGATGCAAGGCCACCCTGCCAACCCCCATGCCGATATCGAGCACCCTCCCCTTCGCCTTCTCAAGCGCTTTCTTCTGACAAGCGGGGAAATCGCTGTATGAGGCGAAGTACGATTCCAGATTGTCGGTATCCACGTAACCATCTTCACGCTCGATCACCATGGGCTCGTGGTTCCCTGACAGATAACCTCTATATGCCTCTCCGAACGGGTCCGCCATGAGGTCAAGCTAAAGCGTTCCATGAAATAAAGACTCTTACAGTGAATCTATGATTCCGACGACCTCATCTAATGAGCTGACGAAACCATCTGCGACCTTCGACGGTTCGCCTCCACCTCTCACGACATGTATCGCATGCATCCCGAGTCTCTTCGCCGCCGCGACATCATGCTCTGCATTGTCTCCTATGTGCACGGTGCTCTTGGGCAGCACCTTGAGTCGTTCGAGAGTCACTCTGAAAGCCGCCTCCGCTGGTTTGCGGACCATGATCTCGTTCGAAAATGTTGTCACTTCGAAATACTGGAGTATCTTCCAGCCATCCATTAGCTTCCTTAGGGTTTTGCCGGGAGTCTTTCCGGTGTTGGATATGAGTCCGATCCGATAGCCCTCTTCATAGACCTTCTGTAGGGTCTCCATTGCCTTTGGTAGAAGCATGGGCGGATGGTCGAGTATGCTGTCTGAATATATCTGCAGGATGTCTTCGAACTGATCCGCAGTCAGTTTGCTGGGCAATCTGCACTCGACGCAGCTCAGCATGAACAGCACATGGTCTCTGACCGGCATGTCCCTTGCCTTGGCCCAAGTCAGTTCGAGGAAAGTCCCGACCTTCCTGTAGGCTTCTTCGATCTCATCGATACGGTGCGGGCGCCTGGCATCCTCCAGGGCGCTAGCGATCTTATCTATTCTAGTCCTGGTTACCCGGTCAGAGCTGCCAGGATGTTCCTGGATGAGCGTATCCCAGAGGTCGAACGTCACCGCGGTTATCTTCCTCATGGTCCGAGCCGGACAGTGACCACAACCGTAATGAATACATCTTCTTCTATCCCGAATCTGGTATGGCCGGCCGAGGATGATGATGCCGAATTCTCGACAGCTCAGGCAATGCTTATATATGATATCGTATTTAGACGGCTCAGAGAGGTTTGACGGCCATAGTGGCGGGGTCACACCTGGTCCCATCCCGAACCCAGAAGTTAAGCCCGCCTACGTTCTCTGTGGTACTGAGGTGCGCGAGCCCTCGGGAAGCCTAAGGTCCTAGCGGCCTCTCGGATGTAACGGCTAGATGCGCTAGCTCTGTACCTTCGGGTACAGTGTGATCCGCATCGTTTGAACCCGTTATGTCTGTGGAACGCCGTCAGCCACTCTTCCTTTGCATTTTGTTGTTTTATGGCTACTAGTGACCAAGCTTTTATAAGAATACATATGACTTGTCTTACCGGAGCCGGATACCCATATGGCCCTTTCGGAAGAAGAGAAGCTGATCTATATTGCGATTCTCGCAGTCCTGATGGTATTCGTTCTCTATTTTGAATTTCGCGTGATGAAGAAGAAGTCGAAGGAGGTCCGTTCCATCAGCCTCAAAAAGGACGAGGCCTTCAACGCCATCCACACCTGTCGTTCGGTCATCGGCGTTGTCGAAAGGCAGGGGTCGGATGTCTCCGAATCACGAGGCTTGGTGGAGAGAGCGCGACGCGAACTGGATCGAGGCAATTACGACCAGGTGATCTCATTATGCGAGGATGCCAGGGAGGAACTGACGAAAGTCAGGACGAAACGGCCATCCCTCCCGGAGAGTGATTACCACCAGACTGAGAAGGACCACTTGGAGGAAGTCGCTGAACGGATAGTCAAGGCTCCTGTCCGAAAGCTCTCCGAGCGCGAATACGCCGGCACAAAGCTCGAGGTTCAGAGCGGTCCAAGCTATCTGGCCGCAAAATTCGAGATAAACACTGCACGCGGCGAGATCGAGAATGCATCCGCGGCTGGGGACGATGTGTCCGCCGCATCGAAGTTGCTCTCAGAATCGATCCGAGAGTTCGACTCGGGCAACTACACAAAGGCCCTGTCACTCTCAGTCCGGGCGAAGAAGGCACTCTCGGCCGAAGCGGATACGATCCAACTCAAGCACGTCGCATCTGACTCCCCGATGGTCGAGACGGATCGTGGAAGTGAGCTCTGTTCCTCCTGCGGTTTCGTTCTGTCGACCGAAGATGGATTCTGCGGCAAGTGTGGTACCCGCCGGGAGAAGGTGCGAGTGTGTCAATCCTGTGGGAGGGAAGCATCTAGCGATGATAAATTCTGCAGGAAATGCGGGTTCAGGGTCAAGTGAATCTCTTCACTTGCGGGCCTTGTTATTCACTATGATCGCAGCGAGAGCCCCTGCTCCAAAACCGTTGTCGATATTGACCACGCCTATGCCGCTCGAGCAGCTTGATAGCATGCCCAGGAGCGCGGCCATTCCACCGAATCCGGCGCCATAGCCCACACTTGTGGGAACTGCGATCACCGGCTTGTCTGTGAACCCCGCGACGACGCTCGGTAGAGCACCTTCCATTCCAGCGATTACGATGATGACATCTGCGGACTCGAACTGACCGAGGTTCGATGTCAATCGGTGGACGCCGGCGACACCTACATCGAACAGCCTCTCAACATCGCATCCCAGTAATTTGCATGTGACGGCGGCCTCCTCGGCCACCGGAATGTCAGATGTCCCCGCGGTCACGACGAGCACCCTTCCCTTGATGCTCCTCTCCTCGGTCCCGACCGTGACGATTCTTGCCTCCGGGTACCATGCTACTTCATCTCCGAATGCCCCTCGAAGGTTGAGATAGCTCTCATCAGTCATTCTGGTGAACACGGCCTCTCCTTTCCTCGCCAGGGTTCGTCTGGCGATCTCCACCAGCTGTTCCTGGGTCTTCCCAGGTGAATATATCGCCTCGGGGATCCCCTTCCTGAGCTCCCTATGATGGTCCAGCTTGGCGAAGGTGATGTCTTCGTAGGGCAGCCGCTTCAGTTGTTCGAGCGTCTCAGCGACCGTCAGATCTCCTTCTCTGAGTGATCTGAGGACTTTTTCCAGACTCTCCCTGTTCATCTGTCAAGCACCTCGTTCAGACTGCCCATCCTATATCCTTCCATATCGAGCGTGACGTACACGAACCCAAGGGACTTGAACATTGCCGTCACTTCCGCGGTCAATTGAATGGATACGAGTCTCCCGATGTCGGTCTGGTCGACTTCGATCCTTGCCACATCTCCATGGCTTCTCACGCGGACCTGTTCGAATCCTTTGCCGATCAGAAACGCTTCGGCCTTTTCGATCCTCGCAAGCTTCTCCGCCGTGATCTCCTCGCCATATGGGATCCTCGTAGCCAGGCATGGATTCGCACGTTTGGCATGAGTCTCCAAGCCGAGTTCCTCAGATATCCTTCTGACCTCCTCCTTATTGATGCGGGTGTCCATGAGCGGGCTCTTGATGCCGAGTTCGTTCTTCGCTTTCAATCCCGGTCTGTAATCGTGGACATCGTCGGCGTTTGCGCCATCTATCACTTCGCTGAGACCATGTTGCTTGGCTACCTCCGAGACGAGCGCGAAGTCTGCAAGCCTGCATTGATAGCATCTATCCGGCGAGTTCCGAATGAATGATGGTTCGGATAACGGGTCGCGGATCACTGTTATGTGCTCGATGCCGATGGTCTTAGCGATTCTCCTGGCTGCCTCGAGCTCATGCCTGGGAAGCAATATGGAATCAACCGTGACTGCGATCGCCTTCTTCCCCAGCTCATCGTGAGCGATCTTCGCGACCAAGGCCGAATCTGTGCCGCCTGAGAATGCGACTATCACTGAGCCGTAGGACCTTACAGTCTCCCGCAACCTGTCCAACCTATTCGTGCACGAAGGCATCTGATTCTTGTCAATACCTGGCGGTTATTTCAATCTTGGTAGGTCGTCGTGGTCGCTTCGAACGCTGATGCTGCGCTTCCTATGACGGACTGCGAAGTCGCTCTCTATGGGACCCTCACTCGCTTGTATCGCGACCGATAGAATCTTCTCTTTCGGTGTCTTGAAAACCCCTATCGAGATGGTTGATTTCGACATATTGCGATGGGCCAGAACATGGGGGCCGATCGACCTTTCCTTAAAGCGTTTTGTTCACCTGACAGAACATTATATATAGCATCCAGGAGGCTAGTGCCTTTGGGCTGGGCTCTGGAGGAAAGAGATGGCCGAGGAGAACGTAATATACATAGGAAAGAAGGCAACGATGAACTATGTCCTCGCTGTCGTGTCGCAGATAAACGGAGGTTGCTCCGATGTCTGCATTAAGGCTAGAGGTCGCGCGATCAGCAGGGCAGTGGACGTCGCAGAGATCGTGAGGAACAGGTTCGTCAAGGACCTGGGCTACAAGGATGTCAAGATCGAGACTGAATCCTTGCCTGGCGAACACGGTGGAACTGCGAATGTCTCCTCTATCGAGATCTACATGTCCAAGTAGGTCACGTTGTTCTAAGGATAGCCCGGATGGCTCTGGATGGGGCTAGTGTCAACCTTATCTTACGACGGTTTTATCATCGACCACTGCAATCGGTTCGATGATGTGCGACGTATCATGCGATTGGAGCGTATCCCTATGATATTGGTCAAGCTCGGAGGCAGCGTGATAACCGACAAATCCCGACTGCGAACCTTCCGCAGGAGCGCCTGTGACCGCCTCGCCAGAGAGATGCGGTCTGGTGCCTCTGAGGGTATTCTGGTAGTCCATGGCGCAGGTTCATTCGGTCACATCGTCGCGAAGAAGTATGCTTTGCACAAGGGTTTGAAGTATGATTCTCAGGTCGAGCATGTTGCCACCGTCCAGAGGGATGTTCGCGAGCTGAACCTGAGAGTGCTGGAATCGTTGATAGATGCCGGGTTGAATGCTGTATCAGTACCTCCAGCTTCTTCGTCAACCTTCGAGAACGGCTGCGTGAAAACCTTCTCGGACACTCCTTTCTCATCTCTCCTCGACATGGGCCTCGTACCAGTGAGCTTCGGCGATGTGGTTCCAGACATGGCAATGGGTTTCTCCATATGCTCAGGTGATCTGATGATGGCCGAATTGGCGAAGGCGTTCAAACCACGGTTGGTCGTGTTCTGTGCCGACGTCGACGGCGTGTTCGACAAGGACCCAAAGCTGGACAAGAGCGCCAAGCTGTTGGATGAGATCGATTCCTCGATCACAATGACCTCCTTCAAGGAGAAGTCGGTGAACGCCGATGTCACCGGCAGCATGAAGGGTAAGATAGAGATGATGCTGGCCATCTCCGAGCACTGCGAAAAGTGTATCATAGTGAACGGCAATGTGCGTGGCAGGTTGGAATCGGCCATCAAAGGAACGCAGGTGAAGTCGACCACGGTCGTTCCGCGGCAGGTGTCTGCATGAAATGTGAAGGTGCGAAGACGGACAGGTTGATAGAGCGCAGGAAGAGCGATCACATAGAGATCTGCGCAAGGGAGGAGCTCATGGCAGGATACTCCTACTGGGACGATGTTCGTCTGATCCACAACGCATTGCCTGAGGTCGACCTGGCTGATATTGATACATCGACTGTTCTTTTCGGCCGCAAGCTGGATGCGCCCATCATAATATCTGCCATGACGGGAGGTTACGGCAAGGCCGAGGAGATAAACCGTACGCTCGCGGAGGTGGCAGAGCATTTCGGCATCGGTCTAGGGGTGGGGAGTCAGAGGGCCGCCCTCGAGAATCCAGAACTCGTACGGACGTATTCTGTCATCAGAGAGTTCGAAGTACCCCTGAGGATCGGGAACCTAGGTGCCCCGCAACTCGTCGGGCAGGGATCGAAGGTCCCGCTTGATGTGGACGCCGGCCGGGCCGCCATGGGGATGGTCGATGCTCATATCCTTGCGATTCATCTCAACTACCTGCAGGAGGTCGTCCAGCCCGAAGGAGACACCCAGGCTCGTGGCTGCCTCGAGGCGATATCCGAGTTCTCATCATCCCTTCCGGTCCTTGCCAAGGAGACCGGTGCCGGGATATCTCGCAGCACCGCACTGAAGCTGAAGCAGGTCGGAGTGAAAGGGATCGATGTTGGTGGAATGGGTGGAACGAGCTTCTCTGCCGTCGAGTACTTCCGCGCGAAATCCGCGGGCGACGCCACTCGCATCAACCTGGGCGAGACGTTCTGGGATTGGGGGATTCCTACGCCTGTGTCGATTCAACTCTCGACCGTGGGTGTGCCACTGATCGCTACGGGGGGTGTGAGATCTGGCCTTGATGTTGCGCGGGCTATCGCAATCGGCTCGAGTGCTGCAGGTCTGGCCGGCCGCCTGCTCCCTGCTGCGCTCGAAGGCAAGGATTCGTTGATGCTCGAGATGGGCACGATGATACAGGAGCTCAAGACCGCGATGTTCCTGGTTGGTGCAGAGAATATCGAACAGCTGAGCGCGACGCACGCCCTGCTCACTGGCAGATCCCGAGAATGGCTGAACGAGGTCACGGAGTGATTTGCGATGATTTTCCCTGACGATTACAAGGACCGCATAAAGAGGATCAATGAGCGATTGATGGATTCGCTGAACGTCATGGAGGACCAGAGGCTGAAGGCCGCGATGTCCCACTATCCTTCGGCCGGCGGGAAGCGGCTGCGCCCCCTGTTGGCAACGATGGTATCCGAGGCGGTCGGTGGGAAGGCCGATGCCGCGCTCCCGTTCGGAGTCGCCCTCGAGATGGTGCACAATTTCACGTTGGTACATGACGACGTGATGGACGAGGACGATACTCGCAGGGGTATCAAGACGGTCCATTCCGCGTTCGGCATACCCGAGGCGATCTTGGCAGGCGACGCGATGTTCGCTCGTGCATTCGAGATCGCTCTAGAATCAGACATCGAGGATGCACGTGCCATCATGCTCGTGGAGATACTCGCCAGAGCGGTGAGGTTGCTGGCCGAAGGCCAGCAGATGGACATGGACTTCGAGAACATGGATTCAGTTTCATCGGATGAGTACTTGAAGATGATCGAGAGGAAGACGGCTGTCCTGTATTCTGCGGCCGCTCAGGGCGGAGCGATCGCCGGTGGTGGCACAGAGGCTCACCAGGAGGCCTTGTTCGAGTACGGTAGATTGATCGGTCTGGGCTTCCAGATCATGGACGATGTGCTTGATCTGACATCCACGCAGGAAGCATTCGGCAAGCCGGTGCTGAATGATATCCGGAACGGCAAGAAGACCCTGATCGCGGTTCATGCGCTCGAGAACCTCAAAGGTTCTCAGAGGGACGAGTTCCTCGCGGTCCTAGGGAAGAAGGACGCCACAGAATCGGAGCTTGTGCGGGCCAAGGAAATATTGGAAGGGATCGGCGCGATAGACCACGCCAGCAGGATCGCGAACGAGTTCGTTGCGAAGGCGAAGGACCAGTTGAGCGTGCTGAAGGATTCAGATCACAAGAATGCGTTGAAGACGTTCGCGGATTACATGGTCCTGAGGAAGACCTAGGCGACCCCGTTCCTGGTGAGCTTGAAGTCCGCTCTGCGACCTTCTTCGAGGTGGCGGTGCTTGATGATCACTGCCCTCCTGTTGCTGGAGCCGATCTTGTCGAGCCTGATTATCGCCTTGGCGTTGTGGAGCAGTACGTGCCCTCCCAACGGTTCGAAGGTCCCCTTCTCGATATCCGTGTACACTTGGGATGTCAGAAGTATGGGCATGCCCTTGGTCCTGGACACCGACAGGAGCTTCGCCAGTTGTGGGCTGAGCGACTTCCTCGTGCCCTTCTCCTCGTCGTTCCTGGTGAGTCTATAATGTATCGTGGCCGAGTCCAGTATGATGACTCCGACCTCCAGGGAGCTATCGGCCAGTTTGACCGCCTTATCAACAACCCTCTCCTGTTCTTCGAAGGAGTGCGGCTCGAAGAACAGTATATTCTTCATCACATCATCGAACCTGTCATCTGCTATCTGCTTCAACCGTTCGATCGAGACACCTTCCGTGTCTATGAATATGACCTTCTTCCCCTGCAAGGCGACGTTCCTCGCAACCTGGAGGCATATGTTGGTCTTGCCTGTGCCCGCTTCGCCGAAGAGCAGCGTTATCGCTGCTCCTTCCAGACCCCCTTCCAGGAGTCCGTCCAATCCAATGGATCCGATGGCCAAGTGTGACACGCTCCGCCATCGGGCTGGTCGGTGATAATGGTTGCGCGTGCAATTGACCTCCTTGCAGACCGCTCCCGTCGACGCTCAGACAGTCTTATAATGACGAATGGCTCTGCAAGTTAGTGTGTCAGTTCACAGGGTCGGTGCGGAAGCGCGTCTAGACTCCGATACTTGGATGGATCGCGAAGTCGTCATCAAGCAGAGAGTGGTCAAGGGATACAGACACCCAGTGATCGACAAGAACCTGCAGACCTCACGGATCAAGAACGAGGCCCGTCTCATGCTTGAGGCCAGGAAGGGCGGCATAGCGGTCCCGATCATATACTCGATAGACCTGGCTGGTAATAGGATAATCATGGAGGAGATCAAAGGTGTCAGGGTCAAGGACGCCCTTCAGGATCTGCCATATCCCCGTGCTCGTGAGATATGCGAGAAGATCGGCGAGATATCGGCCATGCTTCATGCACATGATGTCGTACACGGTGACCTGACGACCAGCAACATGCTTCTCGAAGGGGATAGGATTGTCATGATCGATTTCTCACTCGGTTCCAAGACCTCGGAGATTGAGGACAAGGGCGTGGACATGCACCTCCTCGAGGAAGCATTCCATTCAGCACATCACTCGCGAGCCGAGCTATTCGACGTGGTCAAGGCGTCTTATGTCCACCATTATGAGCGCGGGGACGAAGTCCTCAAAAAGGTGAAGGAGATAGAGAGGCGGGGGCGGTACACACGAAAAGAATAGCGTTCGCAACCAGCAACAATGGCAAGTTCAAGGAGATATCCGCTCAGATGGCATCTCACGGCTACGAGTTGGACCACCTCAAAACCCCGTATCCTGAGATCCAGGCCGAATCACTGGAGATAACCATAATCCCTGGTCTACAGTGGCTGATATCCAAGTTCGACCGACCCGTGATGATAGACGACTCCGGCCTGTTCGTAGATGCCCTCCGAGGCTTCCCCGGAGTGTATTCGTCTTATGTTTTCAAGACTGTTGGCTGCAAGGGCATCTTGAACCTCATGAGAGAAGTGAGCGACAGGACTGCGAGGTTCGAGTGCTGTATCGGATACATGGAGCCTGGTGGAGAGCCGTTGATAACAAAAGGCGTAGCCACCGGATCGATATCCGAGAAGATGGTCGGGACTGGCGGTTTCGGGTACGACCCCATATTCATCCATGAAGGCGATACCAGGACATACGCGGAGATAGATGTCGCGGAGAAGAATACCATTTCCCATAGAGGCAGGGCGATGGCCAAGTTCATCGAGGAGTTGCCGAAACTAATAGGCCGGCCATGAGAATCCTTTTATCCAGGTCTGCCATAATCGGGTAACGGCCATGCCGCCACACACGGGGTAGTGGTTTAGCTTGGTATGATTCGTGCTTTGGGAGCATGAGGTCGTCGGTTCAAATCCGACCTACCCCACCACTTTCTCAATCAATCCATAGGTCCTGCGTACTGTGGTTGCGTTTCAGTCGACCACTGGCAGCATGACATTGAATATGGCACCTGCCCTCGGGTTCCCCTTCTCCCTGTCCTCGACCCAGATGCGCCCGCCGAACTGCTCTGTGATGGATTTGACTATCGATAGTCCGAGTCCTATGCCCTTGCCGCCTGATACCCTTGGTGCGAATTTGCCGAATATGGCCAACTTCTTGTCGTCTGGCACGCCGACACCGTGGTCCGCTATCGATATCACACACCAATTACGGCCCTCCTCCTCATGCCTCATGATCGAGATGTCTATCTTCACATGTTCTCTAGGGTCATACTTGATCGAATTGTTCAGCAAGTTCTGGAACAGGTCGTGCAAGAGGTCGTTGCCTCTTATCAAGCACCTGTTGTCCGGCGCGTCTATGTCTATGGACACCGTCTTCTCCGTGCTCGATTCCTTGAAATCCTTCGCTAGTCCGTGCAGTATCGGGACGAGATCGATCGTGAGCATCTTCTCCGTCCCCTTCTCCTTGACGAAGACCAGCTGCTTGATCCTTGAGATGAGATCATTGCTGAGCATTATCTGTTTCTTGGCCTTATCGAGAGCCAGGTTCCTCTCCTCGTCCTGCACATCCTTCCGGGTAGCCAGGTCGATCAGGACGCCGATGCCCGTGTTGTAGCTGCTTATGTCGTGGAACAACAGTCTGTTTAGCATCTCGATATCCTGGTTGCTCGAGACTATCTCCTCTATCAGGTCGTTGTTGCGGAACGCGAGCGAGACGATCGATCCATATACGCTCATCATCTCGAGCAGGTCCTTCTCGAACATTCCGTCATCAGGCCGATCCATCGCATATATCACCGCAACGACGTGGTTGCTATGGTCTCTAAGAGGGATCACGAAGAGATCGTACCTGGAATCGCCTTCCTTGCCAGTCGCACGAGAAGATTCCTGGATGGTCATTATCATCCTGGAATCGATGGGCCTGATCGGCATCTGCGAGAGCCGGTGCTCGGTGAACTGCATTGTAGGTGTCCAGAACAGATCCTCAGTGAACCGGTACGCTGGGTCGCAATCGATGTGGACCGTCTTCGCTAAAATGGTTCCGGCATCTTCTGATGAATCGCCATTGACGAACCTGAACACCCCCTCCCGTTCGTCCCGCAACGCGACCTGACAATTCATGAATTTCAGGTGTGATGAGAGGAAGTCCCGGGCCGCCACGAGCATCTCTGACCTGTCCATTGCCACGACGATCCTTGTGGCGAGATTGAGCAAGCCTGAGAAGACCCGCGCGCGTTTCGCGCTGGCATCGAGCGTCGATTCCTGAGAGACCCACATGTGGGACAATTCTATGGCGATCGATGCCACCGAGGCCAGGATCTCGAGCTGAGCGATGACATTCCTGGATGGTTTTCGATGATTCGTGGTCTCCATTATCTCTATGCATCCCTGCTGCTTCCCGTCCTTGTCGAAAAGGATTGTATCGGTGAAATCCATCGGATGCCACTCGTCTGGGTCCTTCCTCGGAGGGAGATTCCTCGGAACACCATCATAGAACGAGCTGTCGAAATCCTCTATGAGCACGTACTCCCCAGGTGCGAAGTATGTGAGCGCGCCTATCTTGTCGGATATCTTCAGCGTATCTTTCCAGCTCTCAGCTGTATATGTGACTTCCTTGATCTGCCTCGCCTGGTCCTCATCGTATCCAACCAGATGTCGCACCATCCATGCGCCAGTGTGCGGGTCGGTTCTGTAGATGACCAGCTTCTTGATCGGGAACAGCTCCGTCGCTGCCTTGCCTATGATCACAAGTATCTCCATTTCGTCCCTGTGATGAAGGACCGCCATGGATATCTCGAGTATCTTCTTCGCGAGATCATCGCTGATCTCGTGTTCCATTATCTCCTTCTCGGGCCTTTCCTTGTATCCTCTACCCGAGGAGGTCTCACCAGAGTCCACACCTACCAGACGCCGTCATAGCGGTCGACCGATATTAAGTGAGCGGACAGATGCTCGGCTCAATTCGGACCACCTGGCTGATGTTTGTTTGTGTAGTACAACTCATACGCTATCGTTGATTGAACCAACTTCTATTTGTCTTCTCACGATAAATTGCACTTACTCTAAATAGGGGGACGTAATACCCTTTTTGGAAGACTGGTCTTAGGAGGCCTCTGGCAATGAGAAAATGGAAGGATATCCCACTATGGAAGGATGTAAGCCCGAAGCAGTGGACCGATTGGAAGTGGCAGGTGAGGAACCGTATAACGGATGTCGACACACTGGCCAAGGTCATCAATCTAACGCCCGAGGAGAAGGAGGAGATTCGTAACTCAATGAAATATCTCCGGATGGCAATCACTCCATACTACGCTTCTCTGATGGACCCGGACGACCCGATGGACCCGATAAGACGACAGTCGGTTCCCACATCTGCGGAGCTTCACGTCGGCAAAGACGATCTGGAGGATACCGTCGGGGAGACGACCGATGCGCCTCACGAAGGGCTGACTCACAGATACCCTGATCGCGTGCTCCTGCTGCTCACGGACCAGTGCAGCATGTACTGCAGGCATTGCTGCAGGAGGAGAATCGTCGGCATGACCGATCACGCCCGCAGCTGGGAGGAGATCAAGGCTGGCATCGATTACATCAGGGACACCCCGCAGGTGCGGGATGTGCTTCTCTCCGGAGGGGACGCGCTGCTGATCTCTGACACCCTCCTGGAGAAAGTGATCCGGGAGATCAGGAAGATCAAGCACGTACAGATAATCAGGATAGGCTCGAGGACCCCGGTGGTTCTGCCGTATAGGATAACCCCGTCGCTCGTGAAGATGCTCAGGAAGTATCATCCTATCTGGCTCAATACCCATTTCAACCATCCGAACGAGATAACGCCGGAATCGACGCGCGCGGTGGAGATGCTCGCCGATGCGGGCATACCCGTAGGCAACCAGACGGTGTTGCTCAAGACGGTCAACGACTGTCCGACCATAATGAAGAAGCTCTGCCAGGACCTGACATACATCAGGTGCAGGCCCTATTACATCTACCAATGTGACATAGCCAAGGGTCTAGAGCACTTCCGGACGGCCATATCCAAAGGGATCGAGATTATAGAGAATCTGAGAGGTCACACGTCGGGTTACGCGGTCCCTCAGTTCGTGATAGATGCGCCGACCGGCGGTGGGAAGATACCTGTCGGTCCGACCTACCTGATATCGCAATCAGACAAGCGCGTGATCCTCAGGAACTACGAGGGCGGCATATTCCAGTTCCCGGAGGTCGAGGGAGACAGGATAAGCCGATGCCCACCGAACTGCAAGCTATGCGAGACATACGAACACCTCGAATCCAAAGACGGTGTTGCTTCAGTCCTGTCTGGGAGAAAGATGTGCCTCATACCTGAAGGGAATATACGGGAAGAGCGCAGGAAGGGGTACGGGAAGAAGCCGAAATCGAAGCCGCCAAAGTGCACCAACTTCTGAAACCCCCTGCGAAACCATTTCCCTTCTTCATTTATCCATGAGTGATGCTTTGATTATCCTGTACGTGCCGGAGTGCTGGGACCAGCTACTCTCCGCCTCATCTATGTGAATCCTCTTTCGGAAGTTTGGACCGTTCGTCACGAAAGTCTCGATCTCCCCTCCCTCCCCTGAGACGCTTATTCTGAACTTCTCCCTCAGCTCCTCAAGGTCCTTGATCGTCTCGGAAGTTATCATCCTCCCGAGCCATTCCTCGTCGAAGCCATGGGCGTACACTCCTATCACCATGAACTCGAACCCCGCATGGACCATGTCCTCCAGCAAGGTCACCTGGTCCTTGCGCCATAGGGGGGAGTACAGGGGTTTGCCGAGTCCGTGACATATCCCATTCAATCGGGTCCACTGATAGTCCGATGCGATTGCACCCGATAGAAATCCATCGACATCCTCGTCTGCCATCAGGGTCTGGATGTCCTCCAGTTCTTTCTCCTTCTCTCCTGAGCTGGTCCTGTGTTTGATCGGTATCTCCATGGCCTCGGCCTGGAGCTCGGTCCATCGGATGTTCGGATAGTGGAACATGTACGAGTCCTCTCTTTCGGGCACGACCGTCAGGAGGCTGGCCACCTCCCATCCTTGCTGCTGGGATAGGTATATCGCGTAGGTCGAATCCTTTCCGCCCGAGAACAATGCAGAGACTCTCATGTTCATCGCGTGCGCATATGTTTCTAGATGGTTAATAAGGACTGCCATTCCGGGAATCTGGTTGCGTTTATGTACCTGCAGGCCAATGCACTCGAACGTGTACTACTGTCCCAAGTGCGATAGGACGATCTCAAGGGAACGGCTCCTGGGGATATGCACGGAGCTCGAATCCAAATTCGGAAAGAGCCCCGCGACCACGCTATGTTGCCCTGTATGCGACACCGAATTCATCGACTTGGACAGGGTTTCATCCGGGGGTGAGAAGCACGTCGGCGACACTAGGAAGAGGACGGATTAATGCTCATGAGATCACCAGCCCCACCTTCGCAAAGGCTGCGAAGGATGGAGCGATCGCCATCCTGCCGATCGGCTCCATGGAGGAGCATGGCTCTCATCTTCCGCTGGGCACGGACTCGATGCAGGCAGAGGAGATCGCGGGCCGGATCGCTGACGAATTCAACGCACTGCTTCTTCCTCCGATCCGTTATGGTGAGTGCAGGTCGACCAGGAACTTCCCTGGAACAATCTCACTTAGCTTCGAGACGGTGTATGCTCTGACGATTGACATCGTGTCTGAGCTCTCAAGGAACGGCATAGACAGGATACTGGTCCTTACTGGACATGCAGGTTCTGGGCACATGGCTGCGATTCGATTGGGCGTCCAGAGAGTGGTTGAGAACGATCCCGAACTCAAGGTGATGGTGCTCTCCGACTACGATATAGCATACGAGCTGAGAGGAAAGGAATTCCCCAGCGATGACGGTCATGCTGGACTCATAGAGACTTCCAGGATACTCAACCTGAGGAAAGACCTCGTTGGCAGGGAGAGGCCTGTCGGAAAGGGGAGGCCTCCCAAGTTCATGATCGTGAACGACCCAGAACGCTATATCCCGACGGGCGTGATGGGCGATCCAAGGAATGCGGATGCTGACCGGGGCAGACGGATTGATGATTTCGTTGTCGATGAGCTGTGTGCACTCATCAGGAAGAACTTCGGAATGATGTCTCGCGGCAAGAAGCGAGGCGGGCGCAGAGGGGGCTGATTCAATGGATCATAAGGAGATGGCTGCCAGGGAAGCAGTGAAGTACATCGAGGATGGGATGATCGTGGGTCTTGGAAGCGGGTCCACTGCCAGCATTGCGATCAAATTGATCGGTGAGAAGGTCAAGGGCGAGGGGATCGACATCATCGGGATACCGACATCCAGAGCATCCGATCTGCTCGGTCGAGCGGTCGGCATCAAGATCGGAGAGCTCGACGACCACCCACATGTAGATATTACAATAGATGGCGCGGACGAGGTCGGTCCGAGACTCAATCTCGTGAAAGGCCTCGGTGGCGCCCTGCTGCGCGAGAAGATCGTCGCTGCAGCCACTCAGCTGGAACTCATCGTGGTTGACGAGTCGAAGCTCGTGCAGTTCATCGGTCAGAAGTCGCCACTGCCGGTGGAGATCGCGAAATTCTCACACAAGACGACCATGCTCAGGCTCGCCTCGCTGGGATGCTCGCCTGTCCTGAGGATGATTGGGGATGCACCGTATGTGACAGACAACGGGAACTACATCGCTGACTGCAGATTCCAGAAGATAGCGGATCCCGCCGCGATGGAGATCAAGATAGACCATATCCCTGGAGTCGTCGAGAGCGGACTATTCATCGGTCTCACATCGAGGGTCATAGTCGGAAGCCCCAGTGGGATAAGGATACTAGAGAAACAGTGCATGCTCTGAGGATCATCGGACGGTTACTTCGCCTGTTCCTTCAGCTGCTTGACGTTGATATCGATCATCTCGATCTTCTTTCTCTCCTCGGCCTCTATCATTTCGATGATCTTCTCGAACGGTATCGCAAGCTTGTTGGAGTGCACGGGTCTGCCCTTGCCTTCTTTCTTTATGTCTCTCTTGGCGACCCACTTCCTCCTCCGCAGCTCCTGCATAGCGATCGAAACCTCTGGCTGTCTGAGACTGGTCGCACTCTCTATCTCCACGGAAGTCGTCTCTTCCTTCTTTCGGAGATAGACCAGGGTCTTGGCCATGTTCTTAGACAGACCTGTCCGCATAAGGAGTTCGACGAGCACTTCGTCCTTCTTTGTTAGCCCCTTTTCCGTCATATTATCTGCCTGCCCATTTATTAATTACCGAATATATATTATTTCTCATTAGAATGCGACGATATCTATCCGATAGGTTACTAGATCGCGTTGGAAGTGCGTACGCGCGTGCGCGGCATTACGCGATGCTGATGCCTGCCCGATGTAATCCTCGGCTGAACTCAACAATGCTTTTATATAGGTTCCCGCTTACTCGTTCAACGCCCCCAGGGGTCGCTGATTAGCATGAAGATGCCAAGGGTTAGAAAAGAGTATTGCCCGAAGTGCAAGAAGCATACGGAGCACGAAGTCGAGAGGGTCAAGACTAGGCCCAGAAGCGAACTCAAGTGGGGTCAGAGAAGATACAGGCGGGCCACCTCTGGTTATGGTGGTTTCCCGAGGCCCAAGTATGGGGACCGCCAGAAGCCGACGGTGAAGGTCGCGCTAAGGTATAGGTGCAAAACCTGCAAGAAGGCTCACCAGAGACCATGTTTCAGGGCGAAAACCTTCGAGCTTAAGGAGGTATGATTCTTGAACGAGATCCCAGCTCCAACGAGCAAGTTCATCAATGTCAAGTGCCAAGATTGCGGCAACGAGCAAATCGCTTTCAACAAGCCCGCGACACATGTCAAGTGCAATGTGTGCGGTGCCACGCTGATCAAGCCCACCGGAGGGAAAGGCCTGATCAGGGGGCAGCTGCTCGGAGAGGTCCATTAATGCCACGAAAGGTAGAATTTCCAGAAGTGAGCGATCTAGTCATCTGCAGCGTGAAGAACGTCAAGAATTTCGGCGCTTTCGTCACCCTCGACGAGTTCGAGGGCAAAGAGGGTTTTATTCACGTCAGAGATGTAGCCACTGGCTGGGTCAAATACATCCGAGACCACGTCAGAGAAGGCCAGAAGGTCGTGTGCAAGGTTCTCGGTGTGGATCAGGAACGCGGACACATAGACCTGTCACTCAAGCAAGTCAACGATCACCAACGCAGGGAGAAGATCCAGGAGCGCAAGAACGAGAATAAGGCGGAGAAACTCCTGGAGATCGTCAGCGCAAAACTCGGGAAGACGATCGATGAGGCCTATGATGAGGTGGGTGAGACTCTGATATCTGAGTTCGGCACCGTGTACGGTTCATTCGAGGCGACCGCCGCAGATCCCTCTGTGCTGGAGGACCTCGGGATCGCCAAGGACTGGATCACTGCCCTCGTCGAAATCTCGAATGAGAACATACAGCTGCCCTCGGTCACGATCGACGGCACTCTCGAGATATCAACACCAGCCCCCGACGGGGTCGACCATCTCAGGACTGCGTTGATGTCCGGTCTGCAATTCGATGGCGCCGAGATCGACATCCTATATCTGGGCGCTCCAAAGTACAAGGTCACCGTCACCGCTGAGGATTACAAATTGGCCGAGAGTGCGTTGAAGCACTCGATCGACAGCATCTCGTCGGAGATTGAGAAATCTGGCGGGACTGCATCTTTCAAGAGGAAGGAAGAGCTGTGAAGACCCTGCTGATGAAGTGCCCTTCGTGCAGGTCGTACACATTGCGCGCGACATGCCCGAAGTGCGGAGGGACAACATTCATGTCCATGCCCGCCAAGTACTCACCCGAGGATAGATATGGTGAGTATAGACGGCGGCTCAAGAATGAGATGTCGGGGGTGTAATAGATGGACGACATCGTTATAGTCTGGAAGGAGAAACCTCAACTCAAAGATCCGATCATGATCGAGGGTCTACCTGGAGTGGGCAACGTAGGCAAACTCGCGGCCGAGCACCTTGTCGACCAGATGAAGGCTACCAAGTTCCTAGAGATATTCTCGAAGCATTTCCCGCCACAGATTCTCATCAATGATTCCGGAACCATCCGCCTCGTGAACAACGAGATGTTCTATGTGAAGAGACCGGATTCACCCAACGATATAGTCATCCTGGTCGGGGATTATCAAGGGCTCACCCCTGACGGCCAATACGAGCTTTCCGATAAGGTCTTGCAGCTATCGAAGGAGCTCGGGATCAAGAAGATATTCACGCTCGGCGGGTACGGGCTGGGCCGGATGATCGAGACACCGCGCGTCCTAGGAGCCGCCACGGACGATGCTTTCGTCGAGGAGATGAAGGGCAACGGAGTCACATTCGCCAAGGGTGAACCGGGGAGTGGTATCGTCGGTGCCAGCGGCCTCCTGCTAGGGTTGGGCCTTCTATACGATATCAGATGCGTGTGCCTCATGGGGGAGACATCAGGATACTTCGTGGATCCGAAGGCGGCCCAGGCAGTCCTGGATGTGCTATCGAAGACATTGGGTTTCACGATCGATCTTTCTGCCCTTGAGGACAGGGCAAAACAGATAGACCAGATCACATCGAAGCTCCGCGAGGCTGAGCCGACATCCGAGCCTCGAAAGGAAGATCTGGGCTACATCGGCTGATTCTATCCTGCCTATTTCGTTCAGCTTGCCAGCTATATGGCAAAATGAAAAAAAAGGGGGGAGGTAATCCTAATTCTGAGACACTGAAAAAGGGTAGTTAGAGTGCATCCCATCCCGTTTCTGACTACTTCTTCAGATACTTTTCCTCGAATTGTCTCATTTCTGCGAGTGTTTGTTCCGCATGTTCCAGTTTCTTCATGCGGTCCATCACGAGCTCCATCCTGGCATATATCAGGTCCCTGATGGCGACCCTTATCGCCTCGGACCTAGAGGGGAAATCGTCTATCCCAACGAGGAAGTCGAGAGCACGTAGATGCCGCTCTGGTATGCGGATGGTGATCTTCTCAGTTTCAGGCTCCATGTTGATCGCCCCGCTATTGTCTCCCTCGCGACGCCTTCTGTACCTCTTATGCCTTACAAGCGTCGGACAAATCCCTTATAAAGTTGTAAATATATAAAACTTAGTCTTTTGGTAACGACTCGAGAATCGGGTCGATTTTATGATCGCTAGGAATATGATTCTTCTGAAAAACACTTTATATAGAGTTCATAATAAGGTGCCCAAACGCGTCCCTCTGGACGTCGAGAACCCGACTTAGCTCAGACTGGCTAGAGCGGCTGACTGTAGTATGGATATCGGTACGACCGATTTCAGTCGCTGATATCAGCAGGTCCCCGGTTCAAATCCGGGAGTCGGGACCACAATCTCAAAATCCTCAGTCCATTACTGCGTCCAGACCGTCATCCTCCGACGGCTTGATGACCACTTTGTTCTTTTCGAGCAGTGCCAGTTCCCTATCGGAGAAAGCCCTCGGATCCACGGAGATCAATAGCCTGGACTCGCTCGTCATTGCGGTCTCCGTCCATCTGTCGACTGCCTTCAACATTCGCGCGAAATCATTGCTCGTGACGAGGTACTCAATCCCGTCCATCAGGACGACCCCGTTCGATGATTTCTCCATGAAGTTTGTGAGGAGGTCGGTCAACAGGCTCATCTTCGCTGGATCCATGTTGTCATTGCCAGCCACCGTCGAGAGCCAGATTATCGGCGTCGTCTGTATGAAATGTCCGGACCGCACATCGTTTGGGAATTGCCTGGTGATTATCAACCCTTGCGTCCTGTTCCTGTACTTCGAACATTCTCTGCATGGGCAAGGTAGTTTACACGTGCTGCACTCTATGCTCTCGCACGGGAAGCTGTCATCATTCTCGCAGTCGAAGCATCTGCGCTTAAGGATGTCAGCGAACATGTTGAATGTGAAGTTGGGCTTCTCCTCTTCTATCAGGTATACATGTCTGTGGAGCAGTTTGAATGATGCCTTGGAGCTCGATAACATGGCTTCCTGGACCGGAGCCGTCCTCATCACCATCTGTCCCCTGGCGATTGAGAATGCAAAGATCAGCCCCGACAGGGCCGTGCCGGCCACCAGGGTCACTGGAGCGAGTGTGCTGTGCACGAAATCGATCGACGAATTGCTGAGGACATCTATTGCGTAGGGGATTCCGCTGATCGCGAATATCCAGAGTCCGAGCAGGTATCTGATGCCCGACTGCTGCTGCGCTTCGCTCTCCCTGTCTCTGGAATGAAGGACGAAAGCTGTGGCGAGAATGACCATTGTTGCGGTGTACGCCACCTTTATCCTCAAACCCGTCGGATCCAAGATCACTGTGTCGCCATGGCTGTAGTCGACTGTCGCCAATAGGCCTAGGGCGATTGCGATGATTACGCCCGCGATCATGACCCCGCCTGCGAAGTTGGGTGGCTTGATGCGTATCGTCCTTTCGACAGGGAAAACGATTCCTATCTCCCAGAGGAACGTCTGTGCCAGCAGGAGTGCAATCAATGAGGTTTTAGCGATCGAATCCGCAGTATCCTTCCGGTCGCTATCGATCAGGGTGAAGAGCGAGCTCGTCGTCATCGATACGAAAACGAAGATCATTGCAAGCATGAAAACGGTAGCCGCCTTGGACTGAGGGTTCTTCATCCACCCTAGCATTCCTGCACCAAGGCATATCGCCCCTGCGCCGACCGAGCCAATCCATATAAGATCTACCATCGGGGGATACCTCTTGCTGTCGCCTCAAGCGACATCGAACCCATGGCTGTCCCAGCAGCTGCTAGTGGACAACTACATCATGCCGTGGTTGCAGCACGGACGGCCTCGAGCAATCGCTCTACCTGGAAAGGTTTCGCGACGAAGTCGACCGCACCGGCCCTCATGGCTTCCTTCCTCAAAGCTTCCTTGACAAGTGCGCTGACGACTATTATCCTCGCCTTCGCATCGAGTTCCATGATCTTCATGATCGCTGATAATCCATCCATGCCAGGCATCAATATGTCCATCAGGACGACGTCTGGCTTAAGAGCCTTGAATTTCTCAATGGCCTCAAGACCATTTGCGGCTTCTCCCACAATCTCATGGTCGTGAGATTCGAGAATATCGCGTATCATCTCTCTGATGAACGGTGCGTCCTCAACAATAAGAACTTTCGCCATCTCATGACCTGCCTTTACATCGTGGACAAACAAGTCTTAGCCCGTTCGCCTCATCAGTGAAAAAGAATCCGTGCATATATAAGTTGGCTATCTCTATTATCGGGATTGATAGTGAATGTGGTTTTAGTCGAGTCACCGCACGCACGCATACGCTGGCGACGTCAGTCTCAAGTCTCTTCTCAATCAATGAAATCCCATGGCGGAATGTCTACGCATGAATGCCGATGGCATTCGTGTCGGACACTCGGTTCTCGGATACCAGTCACCGAAAAGTAATAAATACGATAACATACATATCATGAATCGTCTGACATATGTCGGACTCGAAGGGATGGGCATGGTATTTGGGATCGGCAGAAAGGATGCTCAAGATGTGCAGAACGCGCCTCAATCAGGAGGCGTTCCATACAAACTCGCATCTTACGATCACGACCACGAAGGCAAGAGGTTCAAGTCCAGCAATGTTGTATACAGCTTCTGGAGCGCATCGAAGTACGTGCTGATACTATCGCTCATCCTGTGGTGGCTCCCGATGTTCGGCCAGATGATTGCCGGATATGTCGGAGGCCGGAGGGCAGGCGGCCCTTGGAAGGGCGTCGCTGCGTCCATCATGCCTGTCATCTGTCTTTATGTCGTTATGACTGGCTTCGACAGTGGCTTCTTTCCATCGCACTTCTTCGGAGTGGCGATCGCACCGGCCGCGATAGGCGCATCTCTGAGCGAGAGCATCCCATTCTTCTCACCATATGTCCACTTCTCATCTGAATACATAGGGGCTTTCGTAGATACGCTCTCAGGTGCCAGCGCTTACGGTATCAACACATACATCCTGACCGTCGCCTTCGCATATGTCGGTGGAATACTAGCGGAGCAGAACCGGAGAGAGATCGAGTTCAACTCCGGTTCGATGATGTCCAACACCACCGTCTTGGTTGCTGACAACGCTCAACAACAGCAGCAACTCCCGTCTTATGCGACGCCGAACCACAGCTTGGCGCACATGTTCAGCGCAATGTTCCCTTGGTCCCGAGATCATCAGATGGCGCAGCAGGGCCATCTCACAGCAGCCCATGCGTCGCACTGGGATGGCGCAGTACCGATGAGGTACGGCGAGGTCGACCACCATGGAAGAGCTGCCGCGGCGCCCATGCTCCCCGGCCATGTATATCAGGATGAGCCAGCGACATTCAGCCGCGCGACGGCGAAGAGGACGAAGCACAGGGCTGAGAGGAAGCCGCATCAGCGAAAGTCTGATCCATGGGTGAGGGCCCAGAGGCGCGCGAATCAGAGTTATTCATCTGCACGAAGGCTAAGGATGCCGGAGGACGAGGGCGAGCGGACTGTTCCTGCACAAAGACCAGCCCCACGCAGCACGCAGAGGTTCGTGCCTGGGGACACACGGTCGATAAAGAAGGCGCGTAAGGTCATTGATGCCGAGTGGGGCAGAAAGTCCTATCCTCCAATGCGCCAGAGACCGAATCGCGCTCCATCTCGACATCATGAATTGAACGATTCAGAAGTGCCTGAACTTCCCCATCCGCAGCCAAAGGCACACAAACCGTCCTCTAACCACTGGGACTCGATCTGAGCTATTTACCAATCACAAGGCGTTCCGTTTCAAGACAACTTTTTTATCCAAACACAGCTTCGGCCGTCCATAATGGGAAGTGTCTTCGGGATGCTGGAGCGGATTTGATGTTCTGCAAGAATTGCAAAGCTCTGCTGTTTCCGAACAAGGACGGCAAGTTGGTCTGTAGGAAATGCGGAGCCGAGATAACCCCTACCGAAGATCAGGAAGTCATCACTCACAAATCCCGCGACCGGGAGATGGCCGTGCTTGGCGAGATCTCTGGGACGCTTCCGACAACTGATATCGAGTGCTCTGAATGCGGCAACAGGACCGCTTATTGGGTGCTCAGGCAGACCCGGGCAGCCGATGAACCCGCGACCAGGATATACAGATGCACGAAATGCTCCCACTCTTGGAGAGAGTATTAGTCTGGATGTCGCGAAAAGGTTTTTAAAACGCTGACGGGTTACAGGTAGATACGGAAGGGGGGCCAATGTTCCAGGCGAAAGCCAGAGCTGAAGTCTTGAAGGAAGTCGTAAATGTCGTTTCCAGTCTCGTGGATGAAGCTAAATTCAGTGTGAACGCTGACGGCCTGACACTCAGGGCAGTCGATCCCGCCCACATAGCGATGGTCGATCTTTCGCTTGGGAAGGACGCCTTTGAGGAGTTCAAGGCAGACGAGACCGAGATCGGCATCGACATAGACAAGCTAGCACAGTTTCTCAAGCTGGCGAAATCCGATGACATTGTGGACTTGAAGCATGACGAGGACAAGCGCAGGTTGAATATCGTGGTGGGTGACATCACGAGGCGCATGAGCCTCATCGACACGACTGGCATGAGCGACCCTAAGGTGCCGAACCTCAAGCTCGATGCCATAATAACTATCAAAGGCGAGGATCTGATCCATGGAATACGTGCGAGCGAGACGGTCTCCGACCACATCGCTCTCATCGCCAACCCCGAAGGGTTCGAGATGAGTTGCGAGGGCGACATGGACCAAGTCCATTTCAGGAAATCGAAGAAGGATCTAGTGTCTTTGGAATCTCCTTCGAGCGTTCGGAGCCTGTTCCCATTGGAGTATTTCTCCAACATGCTGAAGGCGGTCTCTTCGGGAACCCATGTGGTGCTGCACCTGGGCAACGATTTCCCTGTGAAGATGGAGTTCACTATCGCTGGGGGAAAGGGCGCGGTCAGATACCTGCTAGCCCCAAGGATTGAAAGCGGTGACTGATGGATATTGGTTCGGGAATTGATCTGTGCATGGTCCGTGAGGGTCTGATGATGAACTTACCGCGTCTTATCCTGTAGGTGGCATGTTCATGAGAAGGCTAAGGATTGGTGTGCTCGCGTCGGGTGGAGGCACCAACCTCCAAGAGATAATAGATTCTTGCGAGAACGGCGAGATAGACGGTGATGTCGTCGTTGTCATATCCAACAAGCCCGATGCTCCCGCCCTGGAACGGGCGAGGACGCACAGGATCGATGCATTCTGCTTCCCAAGTAAGGGGGTGTCGCGAGAGGAGCACGAGACTGACATCATCGAGTGTCTCGATCGGAACAAGGTCGATCTAGTGGTCCTGGCCGGATATCTCCGAGTGCTCACCTCGACCATGATCAACAAATACGCGGGCAGACTGATGAACACCCATCCCGCGCTTCTGCCTTCCTTCGGAGGGATGGGCATGCACGGACTGAACGTGCACAAGGCCGTGCTGGATTATGGATGCAAACTCTCTGGATGCACGATACATTTCGTCAGTCAGGATGTCGACGGTGGCCCCATCATCTTCCAGAAGGCGGTGCTTGTCCTTGAGGATGATTCGCCCGAGATGTTGCAGGAGCGAGTGCTCAAGGAAGAGCATCGACTGTTGCCCAGAGCTATACAGTTGTTCGCTCAGGGAAAGCTGAGACTGGAAGGACGGCGCGTAAGAATCCTGTCATGATGATTGCTATTCCGTCCGAATAGTTTAAACTAGGACGACTGATATCCCGCATGCGACTGGCGGAAGCTCTCCAGGAGGAGACTCGAGTGGAAGTTTACGACGGCGAATTCATCACGGAACTCGAATCGATTGCGAAGAAGGTCAGATGGCATTCAATACGTATGATATACGAGGCGGGTTCAGGGCACCCTGGCGGATCCCTGTCTGTCACGGACATCCTGGTCGTGCTGTATTTCCATATCATGAAGCACGACCCGAAGAACCCTGATTGGCCGGATAGGGACAGGTTCGTGCTCAGCAAGGGCCATTCGGCACCAGCCCTATATGCGGTTCTTGCCGAGGCAGGTTATTTCCCGGTCGACGAGCTCCTGACGCTTAGGAAGATGGGGAGCAGGTTGCAGGGCCATCCTTGCATGCGAAAGACGCCGGGTGTCGAGATGTCCACGGGATCCCTCGGCCACGGTCTTGCGGCAGGGAACGGCATGGCCCTCGCGGCGAAGCTGGACCGCAAACTCTACAGGATATATGTGGTCCTGGGAGACGGAGAGATGGATGTGGGTGAGAACTGGGAAGCTGCTATGCTAGCATCCCATTACAAACTTGACAACGTGATCGCATATGTCGACCGAAACAAGCTCCAACTGGACGGGCCCACTGAGAAGATAATGTCGATCGAGCCGCTCGCAGACAAGTGGAAGGCCTTCGGCTGGCATGTGATCGAGATCAACGGTCACAACATGAAGGAGATCATACAGGCGACGAACGAGGCGAAGAGCGTCAAGGGGAAACCTTCGGTCATAATCTGTCACACGATCAAGGGCCGGGGCGTCAGCTTCATGGAGGGTGCGCTCCACTTCCACGGCAAAGCCCCTGACGAGAAGGAATTCAATCAGGCCATGAAGGAACTGGGGGCGGTCGAATGACCTGGAAGACGGAAAGCCAGAGGAAACAGTATGGTCGCGCGCTTGTCGAGCTGGGCAAGGAGCGGAGCGACATAGTGGTGCTGGATGCAGACCTGTCTAGCTCCACGAGGACATCCGATTTCGCAGCGACATTCCCCGAGAGGTTCTTCAATGTGGGCATAGCCGAACAGAACATGATGGATACCGCAGCCGGTCTGGCCGCATCCGGAAAGACCGTGTTCGCATCGACATTCGCAGTGTTCGGCACTGGTCGATGCTACGACCAGATTAGGCAATCCATCGCGTATCCTCAGCTGAACATCAAGATCGTCGCATCCCACGCTGGTATCACAGTCGGCGGGGACGGAGCATCCCATCAGATAATCGAGGACATTGCCCTGATGAGAGTGCTCCCGAACATGACTGTCATCGTTCCGGTCGATTCGGTGGAGACTTACAAGGTCATCAAGGCCATCGCGAAGACGAAAGGGCCGGTCTATGTCCGCATGGGCAGGGCCGACGTGCCAACGCTCACGGACGAGAATGCCACTTTCGAGATGAAGAACGCTTCGGTCATGCGTGACGGAGAGGATGTCACGCTCATAGGATGCGGGATCATGGTGTCGAGATGTCTCGAGGCGGCCGAGGAGCTGGCCAAGCACGGGGTCGATGCCAGGGTGATAAACCTGCACACGATCAAACCCCTCGATGAGAAGACCATCGTCAAGGCTGCGAGGGAGACTGGCGGAGTGGTGACCGCTGAGGAACATTCCGTCATTATGGGCATGGGGAGCGCGGTGGCGTTGTGCCTCGTTGAGAACTTCCATGTGCCTATGAAGAGGGTTGGCATACCCGACACGTTCGGGGAATCAGGTTCCTGCAACGAACTGATGGAGAAGTACGGCCTGACTGTGGAGCACATAGTCGAGGCGGCTCATGATGTTCTGAAGAGGAAGAAGTGAGGTGTCCAAAAATGAAGATATTCATAGATACGGCGAACCTTGAACACATCAAGGAAGTCAACAGCTGGGGGATCCTGGACGGAGTGACGACCAACCCTTCCCTGATCGCGAAGGAGGGTTGTGACTTCAAGGAACGTGTCAATGCCATATGCGCCATCGTCGACGGCCCGATAAGCGCAGAAGCGGTTTCGATGGACGCAGAGGGCATGATCGTCGAGGCAAGGGCGCTCTCGAAGATACACAAGAACATCGTGGTGAAGATACCGATGACCGCCGAGGGTCTCAAGGCCGTCAAGGTGCTTTCAAAGGAAGGCATACGGACGAATGTCACATTGGTATTCTCTACCAACCAGGCATTGCTCGCTTCGAAGGCGGGTGCGACCTATGTCTCTCCGTTCATTGGACGCCTGGACGACATCAGCCACACTGGAATGGATCTGATCAGGGACATAGTCGATATCTTCAGTATCTACGACTACGAGACCGAGGTCATCGCAGCCAGCATACGCCACCCGGTCCATGTGACTGAAGCCGCCTTAGCGGGTTGCGACATAGCAACAATCCCATACGATGTCCTGAAGAAGATGATCAAGCACAACCTGACGGACGAGGGCATCCGGAAGTTCCTCAAGGATTGGGAGACCGTCCCGAAGAAGTGATCGGACACGCGCGGCTCATCCTATGTATGGTGATCTGCTGGATCGGTCGAAGCCTTTCATGGGTTCTATCTACGGCTCGATCTGAGACTTCCATCCATGGCCCGGATACACGAGCTTCGGTATGAACTTCGAGAAGTCTACCGCGAATTGGGCGAATGGCTGTTCTGGCCACCCTCTCGCCTGTGATGCCCTTCGATTCTGACAGGCTTTGAGCCGCTAGGAACTCGATGGCCTCCGCACCAACCCCCTCGTTCATGCCTGTGCTCATTCCCATCAATGTTCTCACCGGTTCAAACACTACTATGAGGTCGCGACCACTATCCAGCAGCTCCCCGTACGAACGGATCCTTTTCACAATCATCATATTGAACCGCTTGAGGATTGATCCGCGCGACTGAAAAACCTGATATGAGTCGAAAATGCTGATATACATAGGATGGCTCTAGGCAACCCGTGCACTCTGAAGTGTTGATCATCGGTGCAGGCCCTACGGGTTCAACCGCGGCGGGATGCCTTGCGGACCATCATGAAGTGACGATAATCGAAGAACACGAAACACCCGGCCTTCCTATCCAGTGCGCTGGATTGATAACTCCTAGAGCGATGCCCGAATTCGCGAGAGGGTCGCTGATCAACAAGATCCGGGGCGCCAAGATACATTCTCCATCGGGATTCACGCTTACCCTGGATGCGAGGGATACAAAAGCATTGGTCGTCGACAGAGCCAGATTCGACGAATGTCTCTTCCACAATTCCGTCGATCTTGGTGCGAAACCATTGACCGGCGCGAAGGTCAGGGCGGTCAAAGCGGTAGATGGGCATGTCCGTATCGAAGCCCGCGTCGAGAATAACATACAGGAATTCGAGGGGACGGTGCTGATCGGCTGCGACGGATACAGGTCCATCGCGAGATCTGCCGCCGGGATTCGCGGGCCGAAGCACATGCTGTCCGGATTCCAGGTGGACCTCATCGGGGTGGAGCACGACCCTGATTTCGTCAATCTCTACATAGGGAACAAGGTCGCTCCAGGATTCTTTGCATGGTCGATCCCCGCAGGGGATCGCGTGAGGGTGGGACTATGTGTATGGAAGAGTGATGACCTCCCCTCGGTCTATCTGAAGAAACTGCTCTCGAGACCGGAATTCAGAGGAGGTAAGAAGATCTCGTCATCGGCGGGGAAGATACCCGTAGGGATTGCGAAGACTGCTATCTGCGGAAATATATTATTGGCCGGGGACGCCGCATGCCATGCGAAGCCCCTATCCGGAGGTGGAGTCTTCACCGGGATCCGTGGCGCGCAATTGGCCTCGGAATGTGCCGGCAGATACCTGACCACAATGCAAGAGGTTGAGTTGAGGAAGTACGACCGCATGTGGAAGGACGATTTCGGGAGAGAGCTGGCGAGTGCATTCCGAATCAGGAAGGTCTTTGTATCGCTGAGTGACAAGAAGATGGACCGAGCGCTCAGAATGTTCGACGATCCGGAGATGCTGTCTCTGATAAGAGACAGAGGGGACATCGACTATCCCTCGTCACTTTCTCCTTATGTGCTTAAGCTTGCCCCAAAGCTCGCGCGCTTTTCCCCTCAACTTATAGAATCTCTTCTCAAGTGACGGGTATTTGCCAGGGTTATCCAACACGAAGTAGTAGAGCGCCCCGAATCCGAGGGCGCACGAAGCGCCTATCAACAATCCCAATGGCCATTTCGGGATCGGGATCTTGACGCCGAAGGACGAGTCTGGTATGAGTCCATCGATTCCGAGCGACTCCATGTATGCCATGTCGATTATGGACTCGCCAGGGTCGAAGGAGACGAGGTCGTCCCACTCCTCCTGCGAGAAGTAACCTCGGGATTGGAGGATCACCGGGGTCGAATTACCCTCGAACAGGAATGATAGCTTCAGCCTGATGAAATATGTCGCCTGTGAGAAATATGAGCCATGTGGTGTGCTCTTTCCGACGGCTATGCCGAGTTCTATCCTCTCAGTCTCTCCGATGTCCAGTTCATCGATGATGACAGATGTCTCAACATCCCCGTTCTCGAAGCAGGGCGGCGATTCGAAGTCCTGATCGACATCGATGACCTCTTCCTGGGTGGCATAGCGGTAGATCCCGACTGTCAAGCTGACATTAGTCATGACTGCCATGGCGTCATCGTATGGGTTTGTCAGGTTGAATGAGAACACAAATGTGTCTCCGGGGGCCACGGTCGGCGTGGAGAAATCCGTGAAGATGTTATTGGCATACCGAGGGCCGCCTGGCTTGTCTATGTCCGCAGATGCCATGCTGGGCAGGGCGATGATGAGCGCCATGATGATTGATAACGCCCCGCAGATCGCTCTCATTTCAAGCTGGGAAGTCCGAATCCGACTATATCGTTTTCGGTCTTCTCAGAAAAGCAGGGAAAGAGTAATTACCCGTCCCAATATTGACTCAGATGTGTTGGGCGTAAGAGTACCCAAGGGATCGGCAGAGGCCATTCGACTGAAACTGACCCGTTCCAACCTCGTGGACAAGCGCTTCCTCATAATCGAGGAGGACGGTTTCGTGATCATTCCTGTTCTGCAGGAGCCGGACGAGAGATTGCTTGCCGACCATTGTGCGCAGATGACCTCATTAGATTTTCCGACAGGAAAGAGCAGGGTGGACCCGATCGAGACGATACGCAAGGATGCCGAAGTCCCGGACACTCTCAGGGGCCTGTTGCCAGACAAATGGGAGCAGTTCGGCGATGTCGTCGTCATCCGACTCCCGAAAGCCCTCGATGGTCACGAATCATCGGTCGGTGACATATACGCACGCGTACTGGGTGTCAAGGCGGTCCTCAGGGATACAGGTGGGGTGACCGGCATGTTCAGGATGCCTATCGTGAAGACGATCCACGGGTCAGATACGGTCACCATACACAAGGAGAACGGTATACTCTACAAGTTCGATGCCGCCAGATTGATGTTCTCATCAGGCAACGTCGAGGAACGGCTGAGGATGTCTGAGATCATGTGCAATGGCGAGACCATCGTGGACATGTTCGCGGGAATAGGATATTTCTCGCTGCCTCTGGCAGTCAATCAGCTGCCGAAGAAGGTCATATCGTGCGAAATGAACGAGATATCCTATTCTTATCTCTTGGAGAACGTACGTCTGAACGATGTCGAAGGGGTCGTCGAGCCGATCCTTGGGGATAACAGAGAGCTTCCTGGGGATGCCTTCGCAGACCGCGTTATCATGGGCTATGTGAAGACCACTCACGAATTCCTTCCTACAGCGATGCGGCTCGTCAAGGACGGTGGCATGATCCATTATCATGAGACCTGTCCTAACGAGCTTCTACCTGGCAGGCCTGTCCAGAGACTTAGAAGTGCCGCCAGGAACCATAGGGTCGAGGTCCTCAGGTTCAAGGAGATAAAATCATACTCACCAGGCGTCAGTCATGTTGTACTCGACGCTCGCGTGGTCAAATCCTTTTGAGCTCTTCCGTGCTTCCGGCTTCCTTCATGAATCTAGTGAATGCCTCATGATGCTCCTGGATGCCATCGCTTTTGAGGAGTTTGTCCGCGAAGCCGGACAGATGCTTGCCGAACTCGAGCTCCTCGTTTGTGAACTTCCAGGATTTGGTCGAGATGCCCATCGCGAGGTAGAATGCGTGTGCGATCGAGCGCATGCGGTAATCGTTCGAAGTGTCCGCGTCAAGGACCGCGTTCGCACCAGCGCCGCCCTTTGTCTTGTACGCCCTGACGGTGTCATCTGTGAATCCCGCATATTGTGATAGCTTCTCATACGCTGGTATCTGGGAATTGACCTCGTCATGCTCAGCCTTCTTGATGGCCTGCCTGATGAGTTTCATGGGGGACGCCACCGTTTCATCGTCGTCCTTGTATAGCTTGCTCGCGATCTTATCTGGCACAACTGCCTTGAGTGCATTCAGACCATGCTCTGACCAATATCTTGAAAGAAGGCTGTTGACGGTAGTGCCGGGCGCGACGATCAATGGATGCGTGATACCCTTAATCAGGCCCTTTAGCGAATCACCCTCGACTTCATCCTCGGTCATCTCATCGACGAATGAATCCACATCATGTCCGAAGCATTTGGACCCGATGATGTACATCCGCTCGCTTCTCTTCTCAAGCGCATCACGGACATCGTCCATATGCCTCTCCATGAGCTCCTTGTCACCTATTTCTCCCGATGAGTATTTGTCGAGCAGGTCATTATCGATGTCTTCGAACAAGACATCCTCGAGATCTTCATTTCCAGATAATATCTTGACAGGCCGTCTTATCTTTATTTCGAATTCGTGGAGTATGTTCGGCACGGCCATACCCTCGGCGAGCACACTGAGTGTGTTCTTGTTCTTCGCACCGCACTGAGCGCAAACCACGACCTCTGACTTCGAGTTGATGAACCCGAACTCGATCCGGTCGGTCTCGCTCGAGATGTGTGGACATAGATACGAGTCCGCTTCGTGCCTAGTAGCACCGACAGCGCGTGCTGCGTCCTCTATATACTCCTCTGGTGGGCTCGAATCCTTGCCTGTGCAGATGAATTCATCGTCGTATGAATAGAAATGCAATCCCTTCCTCTTCACGAGGTCAATCACAGAGAGGACGCGCCACTTCGGCGAATCGAAGTTCTGCACCCCTATCAGCATCTCCTTGCTTGTGCGACCTCTCAGGGCGAACATCACTGTCCCCGTGGGATACTTGGCGGATGCCAGGTATGGGGCCTTCTCCTCATGGACCAGACCGATGGTCGCCGCGCAAGCGCGCGCGAGTCTATCGCCTTTCTTGGCCAACTTGGCGAGCTTGACCGGGTCATCTTTGAACTTCGCAACCCGTTCGAGATGAACCTTGGTCTTCTTGAACTGGCAGGAACCACATGGACGCGCGCATTCAGGCAGAACGATCTGGGGGTCATCCATGATCGCCCTGGCCTTATCTATCAGATCCTTCTCCCTGACCTTGGAAGCTATTCGGGCGTTCACCCTCAAGCGCATGTTCTTGTTTCGCTTCATTTGAGTGGACCTGATAACTGCCTCAGGTACAAGGTTTTTGCCCTTGAATCCTTCCCACTAGCCAGTCATCAAGAAAAGATTATTAGTTCGCCCACCCCATAAGGACGTCATCGGGATGTGGATGATCTAGATGTCTCAGGACGAGGACTATGCTCGAGGGCTCCTCAAAGGGTTCGAGGAAGGCCTTCAGGATGCTTGGGAGGAGATTATCAAGCTCTCTACCAAAGGTTATACTTCCAGAGAACTCCAGATCATGGCAAAGACGAAGAAGTCGATGATGTTCCAGAGAGTGAAGCTGAAGAAGGATGAACTGGAGCGCGTTCTTGGCAGGAAGTTGGACTTGCCCGAGATGCCGTCCGAGGCTGCTGGGAAAGACCGTGTGGAACTGATGCCTGGTTGGAGTTATGTGGTGAAAGAGGAAAGACCCGCGAAGAGCTTCGCACTGTTCTCTTCCCTCGTATCCTCCGGTGCCAGAGGCCTCTGCATATCCAGGGCCCATCCTGACATGCTCAAGAAGAAGTACGGTTTCGATGCGAGCGTGATATGGCTCACAAAGACGGAGACTCCTCAGAAGGCGACCGACCAGAAAGGCGTCGAATTCGTCTCTCCCAACAACCTGGCGCATCTGGCGTCGTCTATACGGGAATTCCTCTCCAAAGGTGAGAACGGCGCCGTCATAATCGAGGGGCTGGAGTATCTCAACACCCAGAATGATTTCAAGAGCGTGCTCAAGTTCGTGCAGCTGATCAATGAGCAGATCGTGCTGGACAAAGGCTTCCTGTTCGTGCCCGTGGACCCGGCGACCATGGACCCGAAGGACTTCTCCCTCATCGAACGTGAGATGAGCCAAGTCATCTGAGCGGCCTCGGAATGGGTTGGGTGAGACTGTTTTCAATATGAATTTGGGTTTTCAACCGGTAGATCACTGCTAGCACAGCATATTCCCGGACCTCTTCGTCATTCGTTGGTCGCTTCGGTGTGATACGCCGAATTTGGGGAAAACGATAATACTGCAACTGTGAATGGATGGGTCCGAGGATGATGTCATGACTTGTCAAGAGGAATCCGTCAGAGGTATACCTCTGCTCGGAGAGATGTTCCCTGAGATGGAAGTGCAGACGACGCACGGAAAGATGACCCTGCCCAGAGCTTTCGCGGGAAAATGGTTCGTCTTATTCAGCCACCCTGGTGATTTCACGCCAGTGTGCACCACCGAGTTCGTCGCCTTCGCGAAGATGCATGAGCAGTTCAGGAAGGAGAATTGCGAATTGATCGGCCTTTCCATAGACCAGGTGTTCTCGCACATCAAATGGGTCGAGTGGATCAAGGAGAAGTTGGGTGTGGAGGTAAAGTTCCCTGTGATCGCTGACGGGTCCGCCAATGTAGCTAGGGCCTTGGGTATGATACATCCTGGTAAGGGGACCAACACCGTCAGAGCGGTGTTCTTCGTCGACCCTGATGGGAAGATACGGCTGATGATGTACTATCCACAGGAGATCGGCAGAAACATGGATGAGGTGCTCAGGGCTGTGAAGGCTCTGAAGACGTCCGATGAGAACAAGGTCGCGATGCCAGCCAACTGGCCAAAGAACGATTTCCTGGGCGACAAGGTGATAATACCGCCAGCTACGGACGAGAAGACTGCGAAGGAGCGTCTGTCGGAGTTCGACTGCTATGATTGGTGGTTCTGCACTAAGAAGCTGTGACGCTCTGTTACCTCAAACCCCTTCAGATCTCCTATTCTTGAAAAAACCCTGCCGAGGTTGATGGACCATGGTGCTCCCGCCGGGATTTGAACCCGGGTGACCAGCTCGAAAGGCTGGGATGATTGGCCGGACTACACCACGGGAGCAGTTGTGTTGGCTCGCGGTCGGGCCTATGGCCTGTCCATATTTAATGCTTGTCGGGACCAGGCGGATCCGTCCGCAGGCCTGACCGAAGAGGCTCTGTCAATTGATCAGGTGGTGAACATTTTGGCCCCCCGACCAATCGATTCGTCCCATTTGGCTCCGGCCTTGCGCCCCTCTCTGGGTCGTAGAGAGTCATCACCACGCCATGCTGGAACACGCTGGGGCTGAACCGTAAGCCCCCTGCCATCCCTTCCGGGAGGGCTGTCTGCAGCAGGCTTATGCTGACTGGAACACGATTGCTCGGTTGAGCACCGAAGGACGCATCTGGCTATGGGCATATCCCCTCACGCGGCTACATGCACATCACACATGCTATCGACGAGACATTTGTGGCATCGAGAGAGGCACCATCAACATCATCATCCGATAACTATGCGGAACCGGCCGAAGATAAAGCTTAAGGGGACCTCTGTGGATTGCCCATCAGATGGACAAGTCCGGCAAAGACAAGGTGAGTGTAGCGGAGGTCACCCGCAAGTATATCGACAGACACCCGAGCATCAGGGACTGCATCAGCAAGGACCTGATCAACTTCTCATCCCTGTCGAGACTCATAATGAAGGAGATGGGTGTGACCCACGAGGAGGCGGTCCTCGCGGCCAGCAGGCGCTACGCGGCCAAACTGGCCAGGAGCGATTGCGAGGGCGATATCATGCGAGTGTTCGAGGAGAGCCGGCTGGAACTCAAGACCCGCATATGCATAGTCGTGGCGAAGAACGAGTGGATCGTTCTGAAGAATCTCGAGGAGATCGTGCGCAAGATCCTGTCGGACAAGAGCACCATGCAGGTCCTCCAGGGCACCAATGCGATAACGGTGATATCGGAGGATAAATTCCTGCCGAGCATCGTGAAAGCGATTGGGGAAGACCATATCATCACGATCAAGCAGAACATCGCCGAGATCACCGTCAAGAGCCCAGCGAGGATCGAGGAGACGAGGGGCGCCTTCTCATACCTGGTCTCGATGCTGTCTGAGCAGGGGATCAATCTGTTCGAGGCTGTCAGCTGCTATACGGATACGATCTTCATAGTCAGCAGAGAGGACATGATGCTGGCGTTCGATGTGCTGTCCGCTTGCATCGAGGACAGAATCGTGCCGGAGAACAATTCGCACAGATGATCAATTGTCGAGGAGAGCGTTGACGGCCTCTACCTGCGTGGTGAGCCTCTGTATTATCTTCTTCGTTGAGTTCAGCCGCTTCTCTGCCATCTTCAATTGATTCCCGACCGCCCTGCTGCCGGTTCCGCCGCTGCATTCGCGTCTTGAGATAGAGCGTTCCGGTCTGAGGAATGCCAGTTCCTTCGACTTCAACCCTTTCACTGCCTTTGGGAGCCTCTCCTCGGCCAATTTCAAGAACTCATCCATATCTCCATCGGCCTCAATCGCTATCTCGCGCACGATTCCATGCGCCTTCCTGAAAGGAATACCCCTTGTTGTGAGGAAATCGGCGAGGTCGGTCGCGGTCATCAACCCAGCCTCTGCCGATTCCCTCATCCTCACCGGATCTATTTCCATCTCTCCCAGGAAGGCTGTGAGGGCATGGAGCGAGGCCCCAACGGTGTCGAAAACATCGAAGAGGTTCTCCTTATCTTCCTGGAGGTCGCGGTTGTACGCGAGGGGAAGAGATTTGAGTACGGTGAGGATCGCGACGAGGTGACCAACGGTTCTGCCTGTCTTGCCCCTGATCAGCTCCGGTATGTCCGGATTCAGTTTCTGTGGCATCATGCTCGAACCGCTTGCCAACCTTTTTGGCAGTCGTACGAAAGCGAACTCCTGCGATGACCATAGCACGAGCTCTTCGCACAAGGATGAGAGGTGGATCATCAACATCGAGAGGGCGAACGCGCTCTCCGCAACGAAATCCCTGTCCGATACGGCGTCGAGGGAGTTTTCCGTAGTGCCGTCCATCATCAGCAATCGTGATGCGATCGTCCTATCGATCCCGAACGAGGTCCCTGCAAGAGCGCCAGACCCCAGAGGGGACACGTTCATCCTTTGATAACAATCGATGATCCTATCACAATCGCGTCCGAGTCGCCAGAAATGTGCCATGAAGTGATGAGCAAGCAGCACGGGTTGGGCATGCTGCATGTGAGTGTAACCAGGCATGATCGTGCCCTTGTTCTCCACTGCTTTGAGAACCAGGGCTCTCTGCAACGAGAGCACTTCGGAGAGCACCGCTACCAGGGCCTCTCGGACCATCAGCCTCGTATCGAGGGCCACCTGGTCGTTCCTGCTCCTGCCAGTGTGAAGCTTCGCACCTGCCTCCCCTATTCGCTCAGTCAGCAAATGCTCTATGTTCATGTGGATATCCTCGAGTCTGGGGTCGAACGAGACCTTCCCGTTCCGGATATCCTTGGCTAGATTCTTCAGTGCGGAGATGATGCGGTCCTTCTCCTTCTTCGTCAGGACCCCAGCCTCTTCGAGGCCCTGGACATGGGCGATGCTACCCGCTATGTCATGTCTCCAGAGCCTTCTGTCGTACCTGACAGAGGCTGTGAATTCTAGGAATTCATCACTTACACACGGGGATGCATTCCTGGTTGACCGCGCATTCACTCATCACACCGTTCCCGTTCAACTTGGCTGCCTTGGCAAGTGCCCCCACTTTCAGCGGCAGGCCCCAAACATAGATGAAGCCCTTGGCGGCGGAATGATCGAACTCATCTCCCTTATCGTACGTGGACAACGCCGTGTTGTACAGCGAGTTCGGGGATTCTCTCCCGACCACCGTCGCGCTTCCCTTGAATAATTTGATCCTGACAGTGCCTGTGACATTGCACTGGGTCTTCTCGATGAATGCATCCAATGATTCCTTCAGGGGCGAGAACCAAAGGCCGTTATAGACAAGATCCGAATAGTGCTGTTCGACGACCTTCTTGTAATGATGCAGGTCCTTCGTCATTACGAGGCTCTCCAAGTCCTGATGAGCCTTGATGAGTACCGTGGCCGCAGGCGCTTCGTAGACCTCTCGCGACTTGATGCCGACGAGCCGGTTCTCGATGTGGTCTATCCTGCCGATACCGTGGTTGCCCGCCAGTTCGTTGAGGGCGACTATCATGTCCAGCAGCTCCATCTGCGTGCCGTTCATCGTCACGGGCTTTCCCTCGATGAAGCCGATCTCGATATATGCAGGTTGATCCGGGGTCTTCTCGATGCCATCAGTCCATCCGAAGATGGATTCCGGTGGCTCGATCCAGGGATCCTCCAGGATACCGCATTCGATCGCTCTGCTCCAGACGCTCTCGTCTATGCTGTACGGAGCGTCCAACGTGACAGGTATTGGTATGTTGTTCTGCTTGGCGTAATCGATCTCCTCTTCCCTGGACATCTTCCAGTCCCGAGTCGGAGCGAGTATCTTCATCTCAGGCGCGAGTCCCATTATCGAGACCTCGAATCTCACCTGGTCGTTCCCCTTTCCTGTGCAACCGTGTGCGATGGTGTCCGCGCCGAGCCGCCTAGCCATCTCGACGAGCTTGGCGACCATCAGAGGTCTTGCGATCGCGGTCCCGAGGGGATAGTTCCCTTCATAGAGTGAGTTGGCTTTCAGAGCAGGCAGCACGTAGTCATCTGCAAATTCCTTCTTCGCGTCGATTACCCACGCCCGCGACGCACCTATCTCTCTGGCCCTCCTCATCGCATCCTTGAGATCATCAGATTGACCGACATCGACGGTCACGGCTATGATCTCGCAGCCGTACTTCTCCTTCAGCCAGTGTATTGCCACTGACGTATCCAGGCCGCCCGAGTATGCGAGCAGAATCTTCTGCGTTTCTTTCTTCTGACCAGAGCCTTCCATGGCAAAGTCGCCTCTGAGTGTTCGATTGAAAGGCATGTATATGGGTGCTGTGACTTGTCGAGAACATAGTCGCCCGATAGCTGTCTGATTCTCGACAGTCGATACTTCGGGAGATTTCATTTTTCTGGTTTCCAATGAGGTCTGGCATGCCACGGTTCAGTTCCAGCACCCTTTAAGTATACGCACAATATTACTTCCATATACGGAAGGAGTTATTTGGCACGCTATAGGCAGGAAGTCGAGGAGCCAGTCATCGGTGCAGATGGCCAACCAGAGTTTGTCAGGGTCCGATTGCCGAGGAAGAAGGATAGAGAGATATTCGGCATAGCGGATCAGCTCCTCGGTGCATCCCGGATCAAAATCATGTGCGCGGACGGCAAGGCCCGCATGGGTCGTATACCTGGCAAGATAAAGAAGCGCATGTGGATCAGGGAGGGCGACCTGGTCATTGTGCAACCCTGGGAGTTCCAGGATGAGAAGGCAAACATCCTCTACAGATACACCAAGACTCAGGCGATGTACCTGAGCAGGAAGAAGATGATACCGAAGTCCGTCGACATTTTCTGACCGCAGCGGTCGGGTGAATTCTCTTGACTCGTGACGAGGATTATCACGCCTTTGAACGCGAGATCGATGGCTGGCGGAAACGTCGCAAGGATTCTGATGATCGGAAGTCGTACGATGAGGTCTTCGACCATCAGAACCTGATGAGGATATACAAGCTGTTCACTGGCGGTGTCATAGACAAGTTCGATTTCCCAATATCAACTGGCAAGGAAGGGAACGTTTACCGAGCGACCACCAAGGATGGGGAGTTGCGCGCCGTCAAGATATTCAGGACATCCACATCGACATTCAAGGACATGGTGAAGTATGTCCATGGTGACCCACGCTTCGGAGGTCTCATCTCGAACCGAAAGAAGCTCATTCTAGCATGGGCCGAGAAGGAGTTCCTCAACCTGCACGCATTCGACAGGGCCGGCGTCAGGGTACCGAAGCCGTACGTGCACAAGGACAACATCATCGTCATGGAGTACATCGGGGACGGTGTCGAGCCTGCCCGGGAACTCAGAAACGTGCGTTTGGAGGATCCCGAGGCGATTGCCCGGAAGATACTGGACTACATCAGACTCGCATACCAGAAGGCGAAGCTCGTACACGCCGACCTCAGCGAGTTCAATATATTGATGCTGAACGGCGAACCGGTCGTGATAGATGTCGGCCAGGCGGTAATGCTCTCTCATTCCCGGTCCGGCGAGTGGCTGGAACGTGATGTCAGGAACGTGGCAAGGTATTTCAAAAAGTACGACTTAGCGATCGATGCAGCTGCAGAACTCGAGGAGATACGAAGAGAATGATAAGGTCCGTTAAGATCCCGGCTGAGAGGATCGGGGTTCTGATAGGCAAGAACGGTGCGGTCAAGCGCAAGATCGAGAAACTCACTGGCGTGAAGATATCCGTGGATTCGGAGGAAGGGGACGTGCAGATGGACCACTCCCACGCAGAGGATCCCGCCATGGCCTTGGCAGTGCAGGATGTCGTCGTCGCAGTCGGCCGCGGTTTCTCCGCGGAGAAGGCGCTGAAACTTCTGAATGTGGACATATACCTCGAAGTGCTGGACATCAGGGATTATGTCGGCAAGAAAGCCACCCATGTGGTCCGGATGAGAGCAAGGGTCATAGGCTCGAATGGCAAGACCCGTCAGATATTCGAGGAGCTCACGGGGATCGACCTTTCCGTCCAAGGGAACACAGTGGCCATCATCGGAGACCTTCTTCAGATCGATATTGCCCGAAGGGGTCTGGACATGCTCCTGAACGGGAGCGAACACTCTGCAGTCTACAAGTTCCTCGAGGGTAGGCGTATGGCGATCAAGATCGATGGCATGGGTTTCTGAATACCATGATCCATGATCGGGACGATTGAAATACCATCAATTCCATAAGCGTGGGTGATATGGTCGAAGAAATTGTGAGAGCGTTCGAGTCTGACATCGAGTCGATACCTCTGAGCACTATCACGGGCGAGACCTACAACGAGCGTATCATGAAACTATGTGCCCATATAATGCTCGGATTGTGGACGAGGATCGCGTTGGAAACCGGCCAGAAGCTCACCATGACTCCGTATCAGTATTCTCTGGGCATATATCACGGTCAGATGAATTGGGTCCTCAACGAGGCGTTGAACTACAAGGACCTCCCTCAGGTCGAACTCTCCGGCACCTACGGCAAGAGGCATGCGCTGGTTGCGGAGAGCTACAACAAGAAGGGGGAGGAGCGGATGAGACTCGTGTTCGCCCTGGATGAGGAGGATGTGAAGGGGAGACCTTTGCCCATGAACTATCTTCTCTACGACGCCCCGTTGACAGAGTTTGCCATAGGGCCAGTATTGGACGCGATAAAGGACGCGCTTCCGAAATGGGTGGAGACGATAAGAGCACGCAGCGAAGAGCCGCTATCGACCTACTGCAAGGAAAGTCTTGAATTCGTAGATGTCTAGGGTGGACCTCTGACGGTCAGAGTTGCGCGCTGAACCAATATCTGAAAGCCACGTTCGTTGCTATCTGACTGCCATCGAAGAATGTCATCACTCCGCAATGCAGGAATGAATATCAATGCCGCGCCAGTTCACAATCAATATATACTCGGCATACGTCCCTGATGACCGACGATGTCCGAACGGCTGCAAATCGCAAGTCAGGCGCTTCAGCGCCCCTTGTGTAACCATTGCCTGGGACGGCTTTTTGCGAAGGTTACATCAGGTCTCACCAACGAACAGAGAGGGCTCCTGGTCAGGATCAGCCTGACAGATGCGGCTCCGGAACCATCGGACCCGACACGATGTTCGATATGCAAAGGCATATTCCTCGAGATCGAGAAATTCGCCGACTTGTGCGTTCGGTCAGGCGAGGGCTACGAGTTCACGACTTTTCTGCTCGGGACGAAGGTGGACGTCGATCTGCTCGAAGCCGAAGAGCAGCTCTGGGCAGATATCGGTGCAGAAGAGGTCGAGTCGCTCAAATCCGAATTGAACAGGGAGATCGGGAAGATCGTGGAGAGTCGATTGGCAATCACCGCCGATTTCTCGAACCCCGAGATGGTGTTCCTGGTCGATACCCGGTTCGACCGGGTAGTGCGCTCCGTCACGCCGTTGTTCATATACGGTAGATACCGGAAATTCTCCAGAGAGATTCCTCAGACCCGCTGGCCCTGCAGGGAGTGCAGAGGCAAGGGGTGTCCTAGATGTGCTGGCAAGGGTAGGATGTACGAGACGAGTGTTCAAGACCAGATAGGACCGATCGCGATGAGGCATGCCGAGGGTGAGGAGGACTTCTTCCACGGTATGGGCAGGGAGGATATCGATGCCTGCATGCTGGGAAACGGCCGTCCGTTCGTGACCGAGGTCAGGAACCCCAAGAGGAGGACCCTCGACCTGTCCGCAATAGAATCGGAGATAAATTCGTCCGCGAAAGGCCTGATCGAGATCGAAGGATTGAGGTCCAGCAGCCGTTCGGAGATGAGGGCCATCAAGGAGTCAGCGCACCCTAAGACCTACAGGGTCAGAGTGCGCTTCCAGCACGTTTTGGACGACAGAAAGCTTAAAGACATAGTTCGTGTATTGGCCGAAAACCCTATAAGTCAGCAGACGCCCACCAGGGTGTCCCACCGACGTGCTGACCTCGAAAGACTGAGGACGGTCAGACGGATCGAAATCGAGTCTGTCGAGGGCCAGGAGGTCGTGTTCGTCGTGGAGGCGGACAGCGGGACATATATAAAGGAACTGATGCATGGTGACCAGGGGAGAACCAACCCCAATGTCGCTGATGTGGCCGGAATCCCCTGCGAGGTGCTTCAGCTGGACGTTATAAGGATCGGGGACAAAGAGGCGGAAGGACATGGTTAAAGCTTCCAAGGGATACAGACGCAGAACTAGGTCCGTCATGCAGAAGCGTGCGAGAGACAGGGGTCTCTCTCCGATCACAAAAGAGTTCCAGACTTTCGACGTCGGAGAACAAGCATCGGTGACCATCGACCCCAGCTTGCACAAGGGCCAGCCTCATGTGAGGTTCCAGGGACATACTGGCACCGTCGCAGGCATGCAGGGAGATGCCTATCTCATCAATATCAAGGTCGGCGGCAAGCGCAAGCAGCTGATTGTCAGGCCAGAGCACCTGAGGAAGGCTCATTAGTATAATTCCGGACGGTGTTTTTCATGGAAGACAAGAAGGTGGCCACTCTTACCGAGGTAAAGGACATCCTCCTCGAGCGCGAGAAGGACGGCGAGCTGACCGGCGAGCAGAGATTGGCTCTGGAGCACAGTCAGAAGTTCGCCAAGATCGACTCGAAGAAGTCCAAGAAGCTCGTGAAGGAGCTTATGGAACTCGGATTCGTCTCTGATCTTAATGCAATCAAGATCGTAGACATTATGCCAGATCACCCTGACGACATCAGGGCGTTGTTCGCCAAAGAGCGTGCGAACCTGGATAAGAAGGACATCGAAAAGATTCTTAGCATAGTAGAGAAGTATCTCTGACGAGCTTCGGGGGGATTTTCGTTGGAGGACTACGCAAGGATTCTAGATTTCTTACCTCAGGGCCTTCCTGATGAGAGGAAGTTCAAGCGGGAGCAAGTAGCCTACGCAATGGGAGAGGACCAGTTCAAGCTCTTCGAGCTTGTCCCGAAGGAAGGGATCAACATGACGATTGGGGACAGGGTCTACATAGGCAAGGACCTGGACCTGCGCCAGGAGATCCTGCATGTCAAGCGGAGGATTAACTACTCCGAGCTGACCAATGCCGCTCAGAGCGAGCTTCCCTACATCATCGCGGATGTCATAAAGACCAACGAACCGAGGTTCGTCAGGTTCTTCAACGAGTCTCAATCCATAACCACTAGGTTCCACATGCTCGAGTTGCTCCCGGGTTTGGGCAAGAAGACCATGTGGAGCATCCTTGAGGAGAGGAAGAAGGGATTGTTCAAATCCCTGAAGGAACTCGAGGATCGGGTCCCGATGGCGCACCAGCTGGACAAGTTGCTCGCTAAGAGGATAGAGGAGGAGCTCTCCAACCCTGGCGAGAAGTACCATCTGTTCGTCTCCAGGTGATCCCTGAGGATATGTTCTCATGAGAGCCGAAGAGGTCAGGACGGTCCTTGATTCGATAGGCAAGCGCCCGACCAAGCGGTTGGGACAGAACTTCCTATTGGACGATTCGATAATCCAGAGACAGGTCGCTCTCGCGGAATTGAAAGCCGGAGAACGAGTGCTGGAGATCGGTCCGGGCATAGGGAATCTGACGGATGAGATACTCAAGTACGGTGTTTCTCTCGTAGCGGTCGAACAGGACCGGGAGTTCTGCAAGTTCCTGAAGAAGCGATTCGGCGATAGGATAGAGTTGATCCAAGCTGATGCGGTCAAGGCTTTCCTGCCAGAGTTCTCGAAGGTCGTCTCGAACCTCCCGTATCAGATATCGTCTCCCATCACGTTCAAACTGTTGGAGATCGGTTTCGAGGTCGCGATCCTTATGCTGCAGAAAGAGTTCGCCGAGAGGATGGTGGCCAAGCCAGGGACATCCAGCTATGGTCGTCTATCCGTCGGGATCTACTATCATGCGGATTGTGAGATCGCGATGAAAGTGCCTAGACATGCCTTCTGGCCCCAGCCAAAGGTCGATTCGTGCGTGGTGAAGCTGACGCCCAGGAAGCCACCGTTCACCGTGCTCGACGAGAAGCTGTATTTCAACGTCGTCCGCGCAATATTCTCGCACCGACGCAAGAAGGTGTCGAATTCGCTCGAGGTGGATCCAGCGGTCTCAGGCGTCGTTAGGTCCGACATGCGAGAATCCCTAAGGGCACTGCCTTTTGCTTCCGAGCGCGCACAGGACTTGACGCCAGAGATGATGGGCGAGCTGTCAGATGCGCTGTTCGAGCTGACTAAGCCTTCTCAGGGAAGAACCTCTTGATTATGGCGTCCGCGATCTTGCCGGGTCCGTCCACGAGCATGTCGCCTACCGGCACTCCATACTGCTTCTCGTACTCTACCGTCTTCTCCTGGACCTGCTCTCTCGTGAGGTTCTCATGGTTGAGCGTGATCCCTATGATGTCCGAGTGCGCGTAGACCCGTATGAGCTCCAGCTCACGGTCGATGGTCCCGTTCGGGATGTGCAATTCGTCCGCATGATAGCTCCTGTATTTCCTGCCTGGAGCGTGCTGGAGCACCACCGTGCTGGGCTTCGAGGCGCTGACTATGGCCCTCGAACCGGTCACGTATGCTGGATGGCTGAGCGCTCCCTGTCCTTCGACGATTATGACCTGCGGTTTCTCGTTCTCGTATGCCATCCATATCGCGTTCTCGAGCTCGCCCACGACGTAGTCTCCGCGTATCGCATCGACCGGGACTCCATACTTCGAACCCTGGAGCAGACCGGTCTGGCCCGTCGCCACGAACACCGTCTTGACGCCTCTCGCGTTGAGTTCCTTGGTTAGGATGACCGCTGTGGTCCGCTTGCCACTTGCAGCATCCGTGCCGAGTATCGGTATCCTGACCGCATCGATCTTCTCCGCGAGACCCTTGTAGTAATGCATCTCTCCCAGCGGAGGCTCCTTCCGTATGTCGACTATCTCGACGCCATGCTTCTGGGCGAGCGGCCCGAACTCCTTGTCGTTCGCGAGCCATTCGTGCAGTCCAGAGAGTATGCTCATCCCACTGGATATCGCGGTCTTCACGGGCTCTCTGAACTCGGGTGGCAGCATGCCTCCTATCGTCGCCACACCAATGATCATCCATTGCGGTTTCTGACCAAGTGCCTTGATCGATTCCTCGACTGACGCGAAGATCGGGATACCGACCTTCTTCCCGTCGAGCACTTCGCCAGCATCCTTCCCTGCCTGCTTGCTATCGATGACCCCTTGAATCTGGAATCTCAGGGAATGCCTTACGAGCCCAGCTGCGGTCTTCCCTCTCACTCTTCCAAAACCGTCTTCGCAAAGGATGATGGCAGTTTCCATGGCTCGGTTGACCGTGAGCCGCATATAAATCTCTTGAGATGGTATCCGCCTTCGTGCACTGGCAGAATGGATGGTCCATGGAGGGCTACTCTCAATTTCGGGCAATCATCTTTTTCTATGAATACCGTCATTGAGCTCTGGGGGAGCAGAATGTTAGTCGGAATTGTCGGCAAGCCAAACGTAGGTAAGTCAACCTTCTTCACCGCGCTCACATTGGCGACAGCTCAGATTGCGTCGTATCCTTTTACGACCATACAGCCGAACAAAGGCGTCGGCTATGTCAGGAGTCCGTGCCCTCATGTCGATTTCGGAAAACCGTGCACACCCAACAACTCCATATGCACGGACGGCACGAGGTTCGTACCGATCGAGGTGCTAGACGTCGCGGGCCTGGTCCCCGATGCACATGCAGGGAGGGGTCTCGGCAACAAGTTCCTTGACGATTTGAGGCAGGCTGATGCATTCATCCACGTGGTCGATGCGAGCGGAGGCACTGACTTCGAGGGGAATCCCGTCGGTATTGGGACCCACGACCCCGTGCAAGATGTCAACTTCCTCGAGAAGGAACTCACCTATTGGATATTCGGCATACTTGAGAAGAACTTTGAGAAGATGGCCAAGCAGTCGAAGATCGCAGGATCCAAGTTCGAGAAGATGCTGCATGAGAAATTGACCGGACTGTCCATCTCAGAGGCACAGGTCCTTGCGACACTCAGACAAGCTGCACTGGATGCTGACCCAACACGTTGGAACGATGCAGACCTTCTGAAGTTCTGTTCTTTGCTTCAGAAGATCAGCAAACCGATGATCATCGCCGCCAACAAGGTGGATATCGCGCCTCCGGAGAACATCGCTCGACTGAAGGCCACAGGACATCCGTTGGTTCCCACGAGCGCCGAGTTCGAGCTCGCGCTCAGGAAGGCCTCTAAGGCCGGCATGATATCATATGTTCCAGGCGAGGACAGGTTCGAGCTCCCGGACAAGTCGAAGCTGAACGCGAACCAGGTGGCCGCCCTAGATAAGATGGCCTCCTGGTTGAAGGAGAACAAGAGCACAGGCGTGCAGACGGTCCTGGAAGAGGTAGTGTTCAGAGTACTCGACATGATGGTGGTTTATCCTGTTGAGGACGAACACAAATGGTCCGATAAGCAAGGTCGCGTACTGCCCGACGCGTACCTGATGCGAAGGGGCACCAACGCCAAGGATTTGGCGTTCAAAGTTCACACGGACCTGGGTGATAACTTTATTAGGGCGATCGACGGAAAGACCCACATGGCGATAGGCCACGATCACTTGCTCAAGGAAGGCGATGTGATCAAGATAGTCGCGAAGGCTTGATCTGAATGGGACAGTGGGACGTTCGCTTGATTAGTGTATCCTATTCGATGGTAGAGGACGAGCTCGCTCTGCACCTGTTCGGAAAGACGGATGACGGGAGATCTATAGCGATCAAATACACTGGTTTCGAGCCGTATTTCTATGTGTTGGATCCCGATGATGGCGTCATCGGCACCCTCCAGAACGACCCCCGTGTGGTACGCCTCGAAGATGCCAAGCTGTATCACAAGGCTGCGGAGAAGCCCGCAAAGAAGGTCGTTGTCACTTATCCCTGGCTCGTGCCAGATATCCGCGGCCAGGTCATCCATAGGACGACTGTCCTTGCGGCGGACATACCCTTCCATTTCAGATTCATCTACGATCGAGGTCTAGGATCATGCGTCCGCGTGATCGGAGAGGAGTCCAAGGACGAGCGGTACAGGACGGACCTGTTCGTCAAGGCGAAAGAATTCCAGGATATCAAGCCGTTCAGACCGAAGCTGAAGATTCTCAGCTTCGACATCGAAACGAGCCTCAGGGAATCGAAGATATTCACCATCTGTTGCGTGGTCAAGGCCGGCGACGAAATCGAGTCGAAGATGTTCGAGGGCGACGAGGCGAAGATGATCCAAGACTTCTCCGACTACATTTTGAAATCGGACCCAGACGTCATCACTGGATACAACATCGATGGTTTCGACATACCTCAGATAATGAAGCGCGTGGATGAGTTGAAACTGCCCGAACCCGCATGGGGCAGATATCCCGGTGCGATCAAGCAGTACAACAAGCGGTTCTGGAGGTGCGAGGGTAGGGTCATCATCGATGCCTGGTGGGCGGTCAAGAAGACATTGAAGCCCAAACAGGAGACCCTGAACGCAGTGTCGAAGCAACTTCTCGGGGAGGAGAAGCACGACGTCGACCCGAAGAAGATGGATGCCGAATGGGCGAGCGACAAGGAGAGGGTGATGAAGTACTGCACCCACGACGCTCACTTGGCGCTCAGAGTCCTGGAGAAGGTCTCGATGCTCCCCCGGAGCATGGACCTCGCCGCGGTGTCCAAACTGCCGCTGGACGATGTCGTGAACGGCACCACCTCACAGCTCATCGACTCTATCCTGATACGGTTGGCAGATGAGAACAACATCGCTGTGCCGATGACCTCGAGGAACTACGACGATGCGGAGATGATCGAGGGCGGATACGTGCACGATATCACCCCTGGATTGCATCACTGGGTGCTTACGCTAGACTTCAGGAGCATGTACCCTAGCACTATCATATCCAAGAACATCTGCTTCACGACGCTGCATCCGGACGGCACGATAGTGTCTCCATCAGGTGCGAGGTTCCTCGACAAGAGCGAGAGGGTCGGTCTGCTCCCTAGGATACTCGAGAACCTGATGGCTGAGAGGGCTGCGACAAAGGCGGCCATGAAGGATGCCGAGACCGCGGAAGAGAAGGATTACTATAACGGTCTCCAGGATGCCATCAAGATACTGATGAACTCCTTCTACGGAGTTCTGGCCTCTTCGTTCTACAGGTTCACAGACCCGAGCATCGGAGCGAGCATAACCTCATTCGCTCGTGAGGCGACGAAGGAGCTCATAAAGAAGCTTGAGTCCGAAGCCCTCACGGTGATCTACTCCGACACTGATTCCGTCTTCTTCCTATCACCCCAGCAGAACCTGGAAGGGTCGGTCAAGTTCGGCCAGCAGATAGCTGAGAGGTTCTCCAAAGGCGGGATGGTGTTGGAGTTCGAGAAGATCATGGAGCCGTTCTTCTCGCACGGTGTGAAGAAGAGGTATGTCGGCAGGATGGTATGGCCCAGGAAGGAACTTGTCATCCGCGGGTATGAGATGAGACGGTCCGATTCGTTCGACCTTCAGAGCGAGGCCCTCCAGATGGTGCTGGAGAAGGTGCTCGACGGTGACAACGAGGGTGCGGTGGAATACACCCGCAAGGTCATAGACGACCTCCTGGCAGGGAATGTGGACCCTTCCCGACTGGTCATTTCGAGGACCGTCCGTGACTTCGCCTCATACAAATCGAGCGATCGGATGGTCAACGTCCGCGCGGCCAAGAAGCTACAGGAGATGGGCTACGAGTTCCAGCCTGGCATGAAGGTCTCATGGGTCGTCATCGACGGCAGGAAGTCCCCGAACGACGTGGAGCCCTGGGTGGAGGGCAGGGAGTTCACAGCGAAACCGGATTACAGATACTACGCCACACGCCTCGCATCGACCATATCCCGTGTGACCGATTCCTTCGGATGGGACGGCAAATCCCTCGTGAGCGGCACCCAACAGGTCACCTTGTTCGACAACGATTTCGGGAGCAAGAAGACCGTCACGGCGCCGATCAATCACGCCAAGAAGACCGACAAGAAACTGAACCTGGACGATTTCATGTGACCTCAAGGGTGATGCGTTCCATGTGCGTCGCCGAAACGATGCCCGGTCACAACACGTTTAAATATCCCTATCCTTTTGTTCCAGTTCGCAGCGGTGAGACCCCCTCGGTCTCGCATGGGAATGTGCGCTCTGGCGTGAACCCGTGAACAGCTGGGAGTGATTTCAATGGCAAAAGAGGGAAAAGCAGCTCCTCCGAAGAAGGAGCAGAAGACGAAGGCAGCTGAGGCATCCGCGGCGAAGCCCGCAGCGGAATCGAAGAAGGGCCCCAGCGGAAGGAACATGTATCATTATGTCGGAGAGGCCTGGAAGGACCTGTCCACGGACGACATGTACGATGTCATGTGGCAGCGATATGTCGACTGGAGGAAGGAAGGGACCTTCGTTCGTGTTGACAAACCGACAAGGATTGACAAGGCACGCGCCCTTGGGTACAAGGCCAAGCAGGGTTACGTCATCGTCAGGGCCAAGGTCAGGAAGGGTGGCCTGAGAAAGCACAGGATCCGAAAGGGTCGCAAGCCCAAGCGGAAGGGAATTCTGAAGATCACAATGAGGAAGAACATCCAGAGGGTCGCAGAGGAGAGGGTGTCCAAGAAGTACCCGAACCTGGAGGCTCTTGCGTCTTACTGGGTTGGAGAGGATGGCAAGCACAAGTGGTTCGAAGTCATCATGGTCGACCCGAATCACCCGGTCATCAAGTCCGACCCGAAGATCAACTGGATATGCAGTCCGAAGAACTCTACACGGGCATTCAGGGGCCTTACCCCGGCCGGAAAGAGGGGCCGTGGTCTGGTAAGGACGAGGGGCAGAGGTGCTGAGAAGGTCAGACCCTCGCTCGGCGCTCACAACAGAAAGGGTACCTAGGCATTCACCCGCTTGATGAGCGCGTGCACCTCTTCCGAGGTCATGCCCACCAATGGATAGAATACCGGTAGGTCTCCCTTCGGCGCTGGCCTATTGTCGAGCTCGGTGATCCCCCACTCGAACGCCAACCCCGAGCATTCCTTCCTCCATGCGAGCGAGAAGAGGTTGTCCTCCGGGTCCATGACCTTCAGGTCCGGGTTCCATGCGGTCAGGGGTGCCGTAAGATCGTGGTTCTGCGTGGCGATCTGCACGTTGCACCCGCGCTTCATGAGGAGCCAGGAGGATGCTAGACCTCGTTCTGACTCTACGATCGAGAGTACCTTTCCCTGAGTCCCCTTCGGCATCCCTCCGGGCCCAGGCAATCTCGAGCTGTGCAGATACGCCTCACGTTCCCTCACCTCGACGAATATCTCGACATCTGGCTCTCCGAGGTCGACCTTCAGGTTCTTGTCTATGAATGATGTGAACACGACCGAACCCAGGTCCCTGCCCAGTGATTGGCTGGTGTAGGGATGGTTCCCTGTCCTCCTGGCCCTTATGGCGAAGGTGGCACCTTCGAATACCAGTGGCTCTGCGAACGCTCGGATCCCTTGCTTCATGGTCTCGAAATCGCTTGACACCCTGGTGACCGGGCTGAATGATACTACACCGAATGTGTGGGACAGTATCTCGCAGCTCCTCTGCCAATCGTCGGAGTCGACGAATACTCTGCCGCGAGGCGATGTGATCACGCATGGGACTCCTGCCAGTACGTGTTTTCTTCTGATGTCCTGGACCAAGGCCTGCTCGAACCTGCTCCTTACGCTGTCGCTCTTGAGACCGAGCTCGCCGTATCTGACCAGTAGTGTTGGCATCACGACGGCCATGTAGCTGTCCTCGAATAAAGCTTTCATCCGTAGACCATTTCTAGAAGGAAAATCTAAATTAGTGGTTCCGCGTTCACGTGTTCAGAGCCCGAAGAGGGGTAAATTGAATACTGAACAAAACAAGAAGCTTTCTTTGAAAAGAGTTGTGGATCCCCCAGGACCGAAGGCAAAAGCAGTCGTCGCGAGAGACAAAGCCGTCCTCTCGCCGTATAACCGACCCTTCTACTACCCGTTCGTGGCCGAGAAGGGAAGCGGCTGCATAATAGAGGACATCGATGGGAACGAGTTCCTCGATTTCAATTCCGGCTTGGGTGCCATGAATGTGGGCCATTGCCACCCCGAGGTGGTGAAGGCCATTGAGAACCAGGCGAAACGCCTGCTGCACTACTCGTACACGGATTTCTACTACCGGTACGCCGTCGAGCTCGCGGAGAAGCTCAATGAGATCACTCCCGGCGATTTTCCCAAGAAGGTCTTCTTCAGCGGGAGCGGAGCCGAGAGCATCGAAGCTTTCGCGAAGGTGACCCGATGGCATTCGAAACGACCTCTGTTCATTGCGTACACTGGAGCGTTCCACGGGAGGAGCATGGGCGCCCTGAGCTTCACGGCAAGCAGCATCGTGCAGAAGGCACGGTACTTCCCAACGATGCCTGGCGTGTACCATGTACCATATGCGTACTGCTATCGCTGCCCGTACAAGATGAACTTCCCTGACTGCGACTACTGGTGCGTCGACTTCATCGATGATTATGTCCTGAAGAAATATGTACCGCCGCAGGAGGTGGCCGCATCTCTGATAGAACCGATCCAGGGCGAAGGCGGATATGTCGTTCCTCCGAAGGACTATCTCAAGCGTCTGAAGAAGCTCTTCGACAAGTACGGCATCCTGTTCGGCGTGGACGAGGTCCAGTGCGGCATGGGCAGGACCGGCAAATGGTGGGCGGTCGAGCACTTCGATGTCGCCCCAGATGTCATATGCAGCTCGAAAGCACTCGGTGGAGGGATATCTCTCGGTGCCACAATCGGACGCGCCGATGTCTTCGACTGGGATGCAGGCTCCCACTGTACTACACTCGGCGGCACTCCAGTGGCTTGCGAAGCATCACTCGCGACCATCCGCGTGATCGAGAACGAGAAGCTGATGGAGAACGCCACGAAGCAGGGCGATTACATCATGAAGCGCATGAGGGAGATACAGGAACGCTCTGAGATCATCGGCGATGTCCGTGGCAAGGGTCTGATGATCGGTATCGAGATCGTCAAGGACAAGAAGACGAAGGCGAAGCACGGCGAAGGCGCCCACGACATCATCCACAATGCATGGAGGAAGGGCGTGGTGGCCATCGGTGCAGGGGAGAACTGTTTCCGGATCGCCCCGCCTCTGGTGATCTCCCGTGAGCAGGTCGATTTCGGAATCGACGCGCTCGAGGAGTCCATCAAGGAGGTGGAGAAGGGGAAGTGAGTTGCCGACCACGATCGGCGACTCCCCACCAAACTCTTTACGTTCGACTTTTATGATGTTAAAAAGGAGCATGATAAGATGGCAAGCAAGAAATCTGTGAAGTTGAAGGGTCCGAAGATTGTGGTCGAACCACCGGGACCCAAGACAAGGGCGATGTTGAAGAGGAAGGAGAGATCCGTGACCGACGGCATCAAGATCGGTCTTCCGGCTGCGCTCGAATATGCCGAGGGGCCGTTCATGAGGGATGTTGACGGGAACGTCTATCTCGATTTCACGGTCGGTATCGGTGTGCACAACTGTGGCCACAGACCAGCTGAGATGGTCAAGGCATGCAAGGACCAGCTGGACAAGTTCATCCACATCTGTTTCATGGTCTCACCCTACGAGTCGTACATCAAGTTGGCAGAGGAGATGACTCGCATCTGTCCGGGGAAGCTCACTAAGAGCATCTTCCTCAACAGCGGTTCCGAAGCTGTCGAGAACGCCCTGAAGATCGCGAGGTCGTACACGAAGAAGAAGTGGGTCGTGAGCTACCGCTCCTCGTTCCACGGCAGGACCTTCATGGACATCTCGTTGACCGGAAAGGAGAAGCCCTACAGAGAGGGTTTCCACCCTCTCATGCCATATGTACAGCATGTCGACTTCGCATACTGCTACAGATGCCCTCTCAACCTCGAGCACCCGTCCTGCGGTCTGGCGTGCGTGGAATCCATCAGGACCGCCATCGAGACATCACCTCTCGCAGACGATGTCTGTGCCTTCGTCGGCGAACCCGTCCAGGGTGAGGGTGGTTTCATACCGCCGCCACCGGGCTACTGGGAGAAGATCCGGGAGATATGCGATGACAATGGCATCGTATTGATTGATGATGAGGTACAGACCGGGTTCGGAAGGACTGGCAAGATGTTCGGGATTCAGAACTGGAATGTCGTCCCCGACCTGCTCGTATCCGGCAAAGGCCTCTCACTAGGCATGCCGCTCGGCGGCGTCACGGGCAAGGAGGAGATCATGGCATCTCCGGGACCGGCCAGCCTTGGCGGCACATTCGGCGGCAACCCTGTGTGTTGCGCGGGCGCGCTCGAGTCGATCAAACTCACCAAGAAGGCCCTTCCGAACACCAAGATGATCCACAAGGTCGAGAAGAAGCGGCTGAACGAGTGGAAGAAGGAATTCGAGATCGTCGGTGATGTCCGCGGCTTGGGCGCCATGATGGGTATCGAGCTGGTGAAGACGAAGGCAGGCAAGGAACCGATACCTGAGATCGCCAGGAACATACAGCTGAACTGCCACAAGAAGGGACTGTACATCCTGACCGCGGGGTCATTTGGCAACGTCATACGACTGCACCCGCCCTTGGTGATCCAACAGGATCTGCTGGAGAAGGGTCTGGGCATAATCGAATCCGCTATCGCAGAGGAGAGCAAGAAGGCCGGCCTCTGACGAGTTTGACGGATCAAGCGTTCAAACCTCTTCACTCGTTTTCCATCCTTTCACCCGTTGTTTCATGCATCGAAGTCCAGCTAATGGGCGGAGGCCTGGCCCGTGCCGCAATATATATACCGGAGGACAACATTCGGGCAAAATCGGGGCGGGTATATAGAACATAAGTGCGGAATACGCCCCATGAGTTGAACATATTACGAACGGAACGATGAAATGTTGACAGTGACATGTGTCGCAGGCGAACCTGTAATAAGGTGTTTGTCGTTCTCCAATCACCTGCTATGCGGGTTCAACTCAATTGTCATGAATTTGGTCGCGCAGACCATGAGGAATCGATATAATGGCTGTATTGTCTGAAGTCAAGAAGAACTACGGGAAGATGAAGAATTACGTGAACGGGGAATGGGTGGATTCGAACTCATCCAAACTCCTCGATATGGAGAATCCAGCGACGACGGATGTGATTGGCCAGGTCCCGCTCTCGACGCGTGATGAGACCAACGCCGCGATAGAGGCGGCCAGCGACGCTTGGTGGGCATGGAGGGAGACATCGCCGGTCTCTCGCGCCAGGCTGATGTTCAACCTGAAGGCCATAATGGAGCGTGAGTTCGAGAACATCGCGAGGATAATCTCACAGGAGCAGGGTAAGACGATCGACGACGCTCGTGGCGAGACCCGCAGATGCATCGAGAACGTCGAGGTAGCATCCGGCATAACATCTCTCCAGATGGGATACAACCTCGAGGATGGAGCCGCGGCCAATATCGATGAGGAGGTAATCATATCTCCACTAGGTGTGTTCGCGGCGGTATGTCCGTTCAACTTCCCTGGCATGGTCCCGTTCTGGTTCTGGCCCTATGCCGTGGCAACGGGAAACACGTACATCATCAAGCCCTCCGAGCAGGTCCCGATGACCAGTCAGTACATTTTCAAGCTGATAGATGAGGCGGGCTTCCCTCCGGGCGTCGTGAATCTCGTGAACGGCAGGGAGGACGCAGTCAACCCGCTGTTCGAGCACCCCGCGGTGAAGGGCGTTTCGTTCGTCGGCTCGACTCCGGTGGCCAAGTGGATATACAAGATGGGCGGACAGCATGGAAAGCGCGTCCAGGCCCAGGGTGGCGCAAAGAACTCGCTCGTGGTCATGCCCGATGCGATATTGGACAAGACCGTGAACAACATGCTCGCATCCTTCTACGGTTGCGCCGGACAGAGGTGCCTTGCAGGATCCAACCTGATCGGGGTCGGAGATATCGCTGAGCCGCTGCTCAAGAAGCTGCTCGATGCCTCACAGAAGATCAAGGTAGGTTATGGTCTGGACGAGTCGTCCAACATGGGACCTGTGATCTCGGGAGCGGCGAAGAAGAAGGTCCTAGGGTACATAGACAAGGGAGTCGAGGAAGGCGCGAAACTGCTCCTCGACGGAAGAAATATCAAGGTCCCTGGCTACGAGAAGGGACACTTCATCGGCCCGACTGTGTTCAAAGATGTCAGCCCAGACATGACGATCGCGAAGGAGGAGATATTCGGACCGGTCGTGAGCTTCATGGCCATGGATTCCCTGGACGATGCGATCGAGTTCATACACACGAGCCCGTTCGGGAACGCGGCATCGATATACACTCAGAACGGCAAGTGGGCCAGGGACTTCAGGTATAGGGTCCAGTGCGGCAACATCGGCATAAACGTCGGTGTCGTCGCAGCGATGGCGTACTTCCCGTTCGCGGGATACAAGGACTCGTTCTTCGGTGACCTGCACGGCCAGGGCAAGGACGCTGTGGCCTTCTTCACGGACAGGAAGGTCGTCATCACCCGGTGGTTCTGATGGTCGAATGCGATTTCCCAGAACTGAACTCGTTCGGAACGGTCATACGCTTCGCTCTCGAGCTCGAGATGGTCGCCGCGACTGTGAACGAACAGTTGGCCAACGACCCGAAGCTGGCATCGGCATCGGAGACGTTCAGGGAGATCGCTGCCAACCACAAGAAGCGCGAGATCCTGCTGGTGAACACCAGACGCGAGAAGCTCAACGAGATGATCCTCGAACCGATCCAGGACCTGGACCGGGAACGCTATATTGTCGATCCGAACATCCCTGCGGGAGCAGACCTGAAGAAATCGGCCAGTTTTGCCGCCGGGATCGAGAGCACATCCGCGGAGTTCTACAACGATTCATCCAAGATCGCGAAGAACCTGCTATCCGAGGCGGCCAGGATCATGGAGAAGATGGCCAAGGAGAATCTCGTCAACAAGAGCAAGCTCGATGCCCTTTGAAGCCACAGGACCAACTCTTTCACTCAAAACCCTTCATTTTCTGCACTTCTCGAGGCGGGCGAACTGGTCTATCGTGATCTCTTCCAGCTCGTTCCTTGCGAGTGCGTCGAGGGTCGCCCTTACGGCCGGGTCCGACGTCATCAGGACCCTTACGGAGCCTTGGTGGAACCTCATCAGCGAATCAGGGGTGAGCCCTGTGATGATTACAGCATCGACTCCCCGGCCGATTATCGCATCGATTGGGTCGACACAGGTCGCTCCACCGCAGTTCCTCATCTGCGCGGTGTGCTCGAAGCGCCCATCAGCGTCTACGTCATAATAGTCTAGAAGGTCCGTCTCCTCGAATCTGGTGGCTATCACCGAATCTGGACCGCCTGGATCCGTGCACGGTATGCAGACCTTCACGTGGGTGCTATCGTCGTCCGGTGGATTATGCTTTCGCTAGGCCGCAGACCTATTCTCTAGTGAACAGGTCCGGGTATAGCTTGCGCGATGCGAGCACTCCGAGTACTATGAGCAGGACGGGTATGATGAACACGCCCCAGTCCGGGACTTTTTCGCTGCCTGTCATCATGTTCGACAGCAACACCCCTCCCTGATGGAACGGAGAGAATATTGCGATCGTCGACCCATGGCTAAGGTATAGGTCGCCCCAGTAGCTAGTTTTGAACCATTGGTCGAACAGGAACGAGAGCCACTCGAAGACGGTCATCGTGCCCATGAGTGAAAAGTACATGAACATCCTGGAGACGACGGTCGGCTTGAGGACCATCCTCTTGGCGCCGAAATAGATGAGGCATGACCCATAAGCCGCGGATACCATCGTGAGCACGGCCAGTATGTACGATACCAGCGTTATCATGAGTATGTCGTTCGCGGACTGGTCGAATGGTGACAGCGATATCAGGACTAACGGGAAGATGAATATCGGCCCCACCACGATCGGATAGAGTATCTTCGAGAAGATCATCGTCGTGACAGAGATAGGTCCGAAGAACAGGATCTTCAATGTACCCTTCTGTATCTCGTGGGCGAATCCCTTTGCGAACAGGCCGCCTATGTAGATGACCGATGCGAGGAGCGCGGCACCGTACGCGAAAGTCAGCAGGTTGAACGAGACATCCTGACCGAACGGCGTCGCAGTCCATGGGATCGCGTCCACATCGATTCCGAGGGGGAGTGCGATGATCATCGTCTCTTCGCTCCCTGCGTTGCCAGCGGCATCCCTGACTACCAAGGTGACGTCATAAGGTCCCCAATGGTCCGCGGTGAATATCGCAGTCTCTCCGGTGTAGACCATTGTGGTCGCATTCTGCTTGACATACCATGTGTACGCGACTATCTCTCGGTCGTCCCAGGATTCCGTTGCGTCAAGGGTGACAGTGTCTCCTTGGTTGATCAGCTCGTCGGTGGATATACGCGCTTCTGGTTGATTGTAATCCTCAAACCCGGTCTGCGCCACATTGACATTGAACCCATTCTGGCCGATGTTCCCCGAAGCGTCCCTCACGGTCAGAGATACCCAATAGGACCCTGCGTTCTGGAATCGATATTCAGGGGAAACACCGTACAATGCGATATCTCGATAATCATAGAACGTCCAGGTGTAGTTGATCACACCAACATCATCGTAGGATCCGGAGCCATCGAATGATGCCACGCTTCCCGCGTTTATATCGGAGACTGACGCCGGGTTCGAGATCGGCGATTCGTTATCCGTTCCGGTGCTCATGACGGTGATGGTCGTCTCATCCTCATCCATGTTCCATGAACTATCTACCACGACCAGATTTATGTTGTACGTCCCTGCGGCCATGAACGTGTATTGGACAATCTCTCCGTAGAGTTCGATATCTCGTTCTGAATCTCTGAAGCTCCAGATATAGTAGACGATTTCAGCGTTGTCTGTGGATCCGGACGCGTCTAGCGCCACAGTCTCCCCTGCATCCCTGGTTCCATAGGCGCCAGCATCAGCGATCGGAGGGATGTTCTCGGTCGCACCTGGTATGGACATCCCGTCTTCGCCCTCTCCGAACTCGAATGTCAACGCGAATGTCATCGTATAGCTCGCGATGTAGAATATCAGCGCGAGGAAGATCAGCAGGACGACAGAACTTATGAGCCCATGCTTCGCCATCGTCCTCAGGTCTTTTTCGAATATCGTCACGGCTCTGCGAAGTGTCGCGAATGTGCCGGATTTCTTGATCTTGATCCCTGGATAGTGATTCGTCTCCTCAGCCATGTCCGAAGGTGGCGGAGGCAGCTCATCGTCATTCGGTGGAGGCGGTGCGGGCGTCATTGGTAATCACCCCTCGAAGTCCTCTCGAACACCTCTTCCATCGTGCCAGTCGTCTTCATCTCGTAGAGGTCCACACCCCCTTCGACAAGTATCTTGGCGACCATTGGGGCATCGCTCCTCCTCTGCAACACGACGGATACATTACCTTCTGATATCTGGATCGACTGGAGCCTCAGATTGCTATCCAGCAGTTCCTTTGCCTTCTGCGGGTCAGCGACATGCAGGAGGTAAGATGGCGCGAGGTACTTCTCCTTCAACTCCTCCGCGGTACCGACTGCTATGAGCTTCCCTTTGTGGATGAACGCGAAGCGGTCGACGATCTGCTCCGCCTCGATCAGATTGTGAGATGTGAAGAACACCGTGTTTCCCTTTTCGACGTACTGTCTGAAGTGCTCCCTCAGCTTCCGTCTGTGCAATATATCGACTCCTTCGAAAGGTTCATCCAGGAATATGAGTGGAACATCTGACATCAACACCCTTGCGAGAGAGACCCTCTGTCTCTGTCCCATTGATAGTTGTCCAATCTTCCTGTCTATGTACCCTCTGAGGTCCGCGAGATCGGCAGCCCTGTTTATGGCAGCAGTCCTCTCCGTCCTCGACATCAGCATGAACTTGCCGAACATGTTGAGGTATCTGCGTGGTGACATCTCCTCGTAGAACCTTGGCTCCTCACTCAATATCGCGATGTTGTCCCTGACGTGCACTGGTCTCTTGATGACGTCTATGCCCATCACGGAGGCATCGCCCTGCGTAGCGGAGGTGAGTCCACATAGCACTTTGATCGCGGTGGTCTTTCCGGCACCGTTAGGTCCGAAGAATCCGAAAATCTCTCCTCTGCCTACCTTGAGGCTTATCTCGTCGAGCGCCCTCACAGTCTTATAGTCCTTGACCAGGCCGGTGGTTTCTATCAAGTAGACACCGGGAGTGTTTAGGAGTGGGTCGGATTATAAAGCCGCGCATGGCCGTTATCGCATCTGATAATGTATTCAAGGCACCCAGTTCTTATAGCCAGTATGGTGGATCTCAATTGATGCTGACTCTACATGCGTATGTCGAGTCTGTCGAGAGTCTCCTGGGATGGGGCGCCGTTATCGTTCCAGCCCCACAGCCTGTAATACTCGCTTATCTCGATATCGAAATCCTGCCTGTTGACGACCGCTCCCTTCGACGGCCCATCGTGTATGGGTAGCGTGAAGAACCTGTCCGGCAGCGTATCGTCCTTGCGTCCGAGCCCTTCCCTCAGGTTGAACATCCGTTCAACGGTCCACGCTCTCTCGCCTACCTGCTTTAGCTCATCGACCGTATATCCGTAGCCCGTGGCGGCATTGGTCAACATGACCATGCTATCCCATGAGTTGGCAAAGGCGTTCCTCGCGCCGAACTTGCAGAGTATCATTGAGTCGAGGACTGTGAAAAGCTCCTGCAGGTCCTTCAATGTCTGCGCCTTCCCTTTGACAGTGAACCTGTCCAGGACCCCCTGGAACAGCTCCGGGACGTACATTGTCGCCCTTAGATGACAGGCGCCCCTCGTTGATGTGGCGAATGCCAGAGCCATCCCCTGGATTCCTCTGGGATCGTAACCAGGGAACTCCATCCCCTTGACATTCATCGCGTACTTCGTCGCCTCGCCACCGTACTTCTTGGTCAGCCTTCTCGATCCCTCGCCTATGAGCTTCCCGAACCCTTCTCCTCTGCCGGTCATCTCCACGAGCTTGATGATCGTCTTGTGGTCTCCCCATTCGAGCTTGAGTCCTCCCGTGTCTTCCTCGGTGATGATGCCTTTCTCGAACAGTTCGAATGCACATGCGATGGTGTCCGCGCAGGATATCGTGTCCATGCCGTACTTGTTGCACAAGTCGTTCGCCATGATTATCGATTCGAGGTTGGAGTTGCCCAGGTTCGAGCCGAACATGGCGAGGGTCTCGTACTCAGGTCCCTCGGTCTTCGCTGTGTAATCCTTATCTGCTTTCGTCTCGTTCCCGCAATGCAGAGGGCACCTGGCACATGCGACATCCCCCGTCTTGTGATTGTTCACGAGTGCGTCTCCACCTATCTTCTCGTAGTCGGGGAAGTAGCCGGTCTGCAGGTTCCTCGTGGGGATCGTTCCAGCCTTTCCAGTTATCCCGACGACCATGGATGTACCGTACTTCATGAATGCGGCAGACTTCTCCTTAACCGTCTGTGTCGCCGTCTTGAAAGTCTCTCTCAGTTTCTCAGGGTCTGCCTGTGGGACATCCTTTGTCCCGTGGACAACCACCGCCTTGAGGTTCTTGGACCCCATCACCGCGCCGACTCCACCGCGGCCCGCCGCCCTGTGGTGGTCGTTCATTATCGCTGCGTACTTGGCGAGATTCTCACCAGAGGGTCCTATCACTGCCGATCTAGCCTTCTCGTGTCTCTGTTTCAATAGATCGATCGTCTCGAAGACGTCCTTGCCCCACAGATCCGATGCATCCCTCAGCTCGGGACCATCATCGGTGATCAGAAGATAGGAGGGCTTCGCAGTCTTGCCCTTGATGATGATGCCATCATATCCAGTCTTCCTGAACATGGGTCCCCAATGACCGCCCGAGTGTGCGGACAGGATCGCTCCCGTCAGCGGCGCTTTGGTGGTGACATTGTAGAATCCCGTGAATGATCCGAAGGTCCCCGTGTAAGGGCCCGTCATGAAGATGAGTCGGTTCTCTGGGTCGAGTGGTTCGACCTTGGTCTTGTTCTCCAGATACAGTATCTTGGCCGCCAATCCTCGGCCGCCAAGGTACTTGCGGCAATCATCCTCTGCGACGTCGTAATCTTCAAACCTCTCCGACCTGAGATTCACCCTCAGAATTCTCATGCTAGTAACCCCTGGACGTTCACCGAATGAATTGCCATAATATATAAAACGATTGAGCTCGCATTGATAAAAGCAATCACATTATTGTATGTATTTCGCAAAATGAATGTGCAATTCGAACAAGAGTATAATCAAACCTGTTTAATATCCGCCTTCCTTTTATCCGACTATGGCCTTCGAATCGCTCGGCATCGAATCTGTCATCATCGTGGCCATCCTTGTCGGAGCGGTCGCATTCTTCTACTCGAACCTCGGACTTGGCGGAGGTCAGCTATATGTTCCCATAATGGTCCTCCTCTTCACCACCCTATATATGCGCGAGATAGTCCCTCTCTCACTCTGCTTCGCGTTCGTCACGATGCTCAGTGCGACCTATACGCACAGCAGGAAAGGTCTCGTAGACTTCAGATTGGGTTCGATGCTTGCTGCAGGAGGCCTGGCAGGAGTCCTCGCCGGCGTCATGTTCACCACTTCGGTCGAGGACCGCATCGCTAAGATCGGCTTCGTGATATTGCTCTTGATAGTCGCCACTAAGATGATGTATGATTTGTACAGGGCCAAGAAGGAGAATACCGTCTGCCCTATGGTCTTCAGCTTGAAATGCAGACTCGCCGGCGTTGGCGTGAGCATCCTTACAGGATTCCTGATTGGCAGTTTCGGCATCGGTGGGGGCGTGGTGAGCGTTCCCCTCATAATATATGTGTTCAGATTTGAGACGCGGAAGGCGATCGGCACGTCTGCGTTCATGGGCGCAATCCTTACACCTGCTGCGTTCGCAGCGTACGCCTTCCAAGAAGGCGTATCAATAAACTACGACCTCGTCCTCGTTCTGACTCCGATAGTGTTCGTCATGGGACTAATAGGATCGACATGGGGCTTGAAGAAGCTGAAGACCAAAGTCGTCAGAGCCATCTTCACTGGCGGCGTCTATCTTGCGGCCTGCGGGATGATATACAGTCTGTTGTTTCATTGATGTGGTGCTTGCATATCGAAGATTGCTCAGTTCGATTAGCAGAGCGCCCCCTCCTTTTCGAATGTCACGCTTGCTCAATATATAGGTATCGTTCTTTCGGACATGCCTTCTGCGTTGTTTCATACGCATGTTTTATGAAGGGGTGTGCCCTAGTCGCTCATACCAAGGTGTTACCATGGTGAGCAGGCGTCGTTTGAAGATTATCGAGGCATCGGGCTCATATTCCAGCATGGGCAAGAAGATCGGTGCGAGCTGCAAGCAAGAGCTGAAGGGTATGCTAGCCGATGCGAAGGAAAGTGTCAAGAGACGCTCCCTCGATTGGTCAAAGGTCACCGCGAACGTCGGCAAGAATTTGCCATACGCCGAGGACTACAACCCTGAGTACCTGGAATTCATACGATCGTATTCCGAGGCTGCGAAGGTGCCGTTCGACGAGATATTCTACTTATTCTGCCAGGACGAGGCTGGTCAGTGTACTGACATCGCCGTCAACGGCGATGTGACCGCGGATGGATCGGTTTATTCCGCCCACAGTGAGGATTGGACTCCGAGCTCAGAGGAGCAGCTGGTTCTTATCAAGTGCAAGCCCAAGACCGGGCCCAGATTCATGGTGATGTCCATGGGTGGTCTCGAATGGATATCTGGCATCAACTCTGCCGGGATCAGCGTCACAGGCAATTCCCTCTACATGAATGATACGCGGATCGGCATCCCCAAGCTGATGATGGCCCCAAAGATACTCGGTGCGACGAGGATCGGGGAGGCACTTGAACACGCAACGCCGGCTGCCAGGGCATCGAGCTACAACCATAACATATGTCATTCGAGCGGCGAGATGTACTGCATAGAAGCATCAGCGACCGATTTCGGATTACTCTATCCAGTCGACGGGTTTCTCGTACATGCGAACCACTACCTGAGCCCAGATATGCACAGGTACGAGAACGCCTTCGGCCCAGTCGGTTCGAGGACCATGCATCAATCGTCCAGCACGGTTGTCAGATATCACCGCGCTCTAAGATTGATCCGGTCTCAGTTGGGCAATGTCACGATTGAATCGCTTGCGAGCATCCTGGGAGACCATGCCAACCGTCCCGCATCGATATGCAGGCACCCGGTCACGACAGAGCCGAAGCATGAATGGTCCAAGACCACCTTCGCCGTCATATTGGACACGACGAAGTTGAGGATGCTGCTATGCATGGGCAATCCCTGCGAGGGCGTGTACAAGGAGTACAAGCTCTGAATACCCACCTCGTCATACTAGTACTTCGACGAGTACAAGTGGAGGACCAATAGCGCGCTCACCGTGAGCCACTGGTCGTCTATTGGGTGGGGTCGGTGGGATCTGTACCAGAACCCGTCCTTCCTCCTTTCGCCCAGCAACCATCTGATGGGCTTCTCCATCCGCTCATCATCGGGCCCGAAGCCGAGATAGATCAACGAGTCCAGGACGGTGAGTCCGGATCCCGCATATGTCGGGAACTTCAACATGGTCCAGTTCTTCCCGGATTGATAGAAGTTGGAATGGTAATTGCTCTTGAAGAACCTGTCCAGCACGAACTCCCCTCCCCTGTGCGCAGCCTTGCTCGCGTGAAATGGCCGCAGCCATGCCAAACCTCTGTTCACTCCTGCGGTGGTCCATATACAGCTGGGTATGTCCATGTAATCCTGAGGGTCGTATTCGGGGGTCTTCCCTGCCTTGACCAAATCAATGAACTCATCGTTCCTGAGGAATTTGTACTCTGGTCTGTACCTCATGTCTTGGATGTAAGGTATGTTCCAACCTCCATCCTTCCTCTGTGTTTTTAATAGCCAGTTGGCGAGCTTCTTGGTTCGAGGGTCGTTTCCATAGCCGAACTTGTGCAGGATTCCAAGCACGATGCCGTTGTAATGAGCCCTCGGGATCATATCGGGGTAGGGTCCGTTGATGTATCCCTCCTCATGCTGCCAGCTCAGTATGCGTTCCAGAGCAAGCTGTATGTGCGGGTCATCACTGCGCACACAATATTCGTAAGCGATGTAAAGGTTCCTGACCATGCTGATGTAAGTCCATCCGTATGGTGGTCCGGGACCAGCATCCTCCTCGATCCTTCTCTGGGTCGGAATCGGCCATGTGCCATCCTTCCTCTGCTTCGCCAGCATTCTTGCGAGAAAAGGATACTTCTGACTTTCTTCGATTGCTCGCTGGACACTCGGGTCATTTTCATCCTTGTCCATCACAGTCTCGAGCAACCATCTTCGGACGGGCGGGATGGACATTTGATAGAGCTTCCTGGCAGATTCTTCGACGGCTCTATCTATTTCCTGCTTCAGCATATCGTCCGTAGAATGGCTTCCTACTCAATGATTCTTTGGCATATGTTTGTAAAGTCATGTATGGATATGTCCATCGGTCAGTATCTAGATCTTCATGGGCATCTGCTCCGACAGGGTTGTCCATATGAGTGACCGTTTATCATTCGGTCGATGCATTTTCCCATTCGATAGGCTGTGGATCGTTGGATGATATGACCTCCCCGACCGATTTCACGACACCGGAGTGATTGATGCGTTGTGAATGGAAACAAATAATGATCAAGAAACCGCCTTTGCTTGTTCTCTGGTGTCCCTGGTCGAGTCAGTTGGCTGCTATGCTTCTCCTCAGTCCTACATGATCTTCAGGCACATCATACCTCGATGATGAGCTGTCCGCCTGGTTGCTCATGGCCGTCAGAATCGTGTGAACGGAACCGCGCCATTTTATATAGTCAGTATCGAAGGTGCTAAGTCTCGGATTGCCGTTTACCACTCTTGGTCTCAGGGGAAAGGGGGATATGACTAGTGTCAGTGATCAAGAGGACTTCTTGCGTACTGCTTGCGATCGTATTCGCGGCCTCAGCATTCGCTGGGTTTGCGATAGCCGAGGAAGAGCTGGAACAGACGCCGGCAAAATGGTCTGTTCTGGTCTATCTCGTCGCGGACAACAATCTGGATGATTACATCCAGACTGACCTGGATGAGCTCATGACAGTGGGGACAGGGGACGATGTGAATGTGCTGACCATAGTCGATGGACTGTACACACCTGCTAACCTTTACCGAGTGGACCTCGGTGAGATGGTGCTTCTCGAGGAGTATGGAGAACTCAATATGGGCGATCCATCGGTCCTCAGGTCTTTCATCGATTACAGCAACAAGCACTATCCTGCTGAGCACATGTGCCTGTTCTTCTGGGATCATGGTTCTGGAGTCAGCGGTGTCGGCTACGACGAGACGATGGAGGATGGTAGTGCAGGTGGCGATTGGCTAACTCATCAGGAGCTGATGGGTGCGCTCGACGGATTGAAGGTCGATGTCATGGCCATGGATGAGTGTTCGATCGGTCAAATAGAGACCATCTACGAATACGCTGCGAAGGGAGTCGATACCGATTATATCGTTGCGAGTGAGAGCTATATCGGCTGGCGCGGGTTCTCCTACGATAAGATACTCGAGAGGCTTGCCGCAGACCCGGAGATGGATTCGGAAGAACTGTCGCTGGTGATTGTGGACGAGTTCACGAAGTTGTTCAGCGTCTCGCCGTTCATGTCTGAGATACTCACGACGCAGACGGTATTCAAGCTCAGCGAGATCACAGACGCCGCAAATGCGATGAACGTGCTCGCATCGATGCTGGCGGCTGATATAGGTCAGTACAAGAGCGCGATCAACATCGCTGAAGCCGATTCGAGGACCCCGTGGGGTTCTCGGTCTGCCGGAAGGATCGACCTGCCGACATTCCTCGAGAGCATCCAGAAGCATGTTCCTGCGAAGTCTCCCGTGTATGCGGGCTGCCAGCTCGTGCTCGATGAGCTATCCGATGTGATAAAGGGCATGGGGGTCACACCGATCAGCGAGAAGCTAGGATATCAGGGTGTGGGGATACTGTTCCCACCATCGTACTCGATGTACACGGTCGCGAGCGCCGCTTCGTATGACATGTACATGAAGTTCGAATTCCCTCACAACGGCTGGTGGGACTTCCTCGAGAAATACTGGGGAGTCGCTTGAACCCGAGCAACGCTCTGCTCCGATGAAACCCATTACCTCAATTCATTTTCCATAACGATTGTTCTGGACGCGCATTACCGCCTCACCGATTATCTCGGCGATCACTTCTATTGCCTTCATGGTGGGCGCGTCGGGCAGCTTGCCCATGATGGTCCCGGACATCTCTATCCATCCATTGAGCTCGTTGTTGATCCCATAGATGTTCACGTCCAGATAGTCTGCTTCGAGGGCGTCATCCATCTCCCGCCTCTTGGAGTTCATGAGCATCGGTCTGTTGAACGTGACCTCTGCACCTTCGGTGAATGGACGGTCCTCTTCCAGAAACAGTTTGGTGTATTCGCTTATCATCCTTCCCTTGTACTTCTTGTCCTCGAAGAAGTCTGATAGCTCGAACACCTGCTTCTTCCTTGCCTCAGCGGCATCGTTCTTGAATCCAGCCATGACCTCGTATCTGAACTTGTCATCCGCATGGCTCTTGAGACCGATCGCCACCCATCGTATCCTGAACTGTTGCTGAATCGTCTTCGCGGCCTTCTCCATGAGCCCATTGAGGTCGATGTCCTTCTTTCGAAGAGATGCAAGGAGGGTCTGAAACCCATCCAGGACCTTCGTCGACTGGTCCATCGAGCATCTCTTGTAGTCCGTCTTCATCTTTGAGGCGACCTCTTCCGTCGTGAGCTTTTCGTTGAGGTCTCGAGGTCGATTGTTCATGATCCGAGTCGGTCCGCTCTGGAACGCTGGCCTTGCCTTAACGGGGTCCCCGGCCTCTGAGGTAACCCTGCCTAGTGGTCGACCGCATCTCGCGCAAGACTTGCTAGTACTCAGGTTCTCAGTTCCACAATAAGGGCACTTCATGGATTGCGACCATTGCTTAATGCGTAAGGGAGTGTAAGACTCTTTCTGATGGTTTCATCCGAAAACGATGTCGTCGCTCATGTCGACTTTCCCATTCTTGATGGGCACGCCCTCCTCTCTGACGTGCTTCCTCCTTCCGGCGGCCCTCTTCTCGTCCCCTCCGAAGCTCCCATCCGCCCTTACCACCCTGTGGCATGGAACGATCGGGTAGAGGGGATTCTTGTGCAACGCGTTCGCAGTGGCGCGACAGGCCCTAGGGTTGCCCGCCATCTTGGCAACCCTTTGATACGTGCTCACCTTCCCTCTCGGTATCTTGAAGGCTGCGACATAGACCTTCCTCTCGAATTCCGGCCAATCCTTCAGATACTCGACGATGTCCTTGTCCGTCTTCACATCGGCCTTTCGCACGATCATCACCCTCATTGCATCAATGGCTGACGCTGTATGTCTCGAAAAGATAAAAGAGTGATGTAAAGGGTTTGCGAAAGTACTCGCCCACGCTTAGTATCCGACGAACTTCTGGTTCAGGATCGCATATGTCCCTTCGCTTCCCTGTGGGGACACGACTATCTGATACGTCTTCCCGGCATCCATCGGCACGGCGTCCGTCCAGACGATTCCAATCGGATATGCGTCATACGCGCTGAACCGTATCTTCATCTCTGCGACCAGTGTCTGTTGACTTCCCGATGTATCGTAGATCTCTATGGTCAAAGATCTGAGTCCATGGTTCTCTATCCACGCGATCCAGGCACCGCTCTCATCCGGAGTGTACGCCCAGCTCATCACGCTGTCCTTGGAGCTTCCCTGGTTCTTCGTCACGACGATCGCATCAGATACCGTCAGCACCATCGTGTCCGTATCTGTCCTGCCCGCTCGGTCCCACACTGTCAGGGTGACCGCGTACACATCCTCGATATCGAACATGAATGATGGTGTCGGCCCGAACATGTATTGGGTATATCCGTTGTAGACGAATGTCCAACGATAGTACGATATCCCGAGGTCATCGCTCGAGCCCGTGCCATCGAAGGTGTAGATATCTCCTACGGCTATCGATGCGTCAGGCCCGGCATCGGCTGTGGGTGCCTGGTCGTCGACGACCAGAGTGTTGTTCGCGATGGACGTCAGCCCTGAGGTGTCCATGACCTCCAACAGGATGTCTTTGAACCCGATGGTGTCGTACTGCACATACTTGACCTCTAGGCTCTCGTATGGGGTGTCCCAGACGCCGTCCGCTTCGAAGTCCCATCTGCCTACCAGAGCGCTGTACGGGTCCTCAATGTCCCACGTGTACGATGGATCCAAGGTGAAGTATGTCTCAGTGGTCCCTACACCAGGATACACGTCGAACCAGACGTTCGGTGGGTTCATCGAAATGCTCACAAACGCGGTAGTGATGACAGAGACATTGAACTCCCCGTCATCGACACAGACTGTCACAGGGTACGCTCCCTCGTCCCACCAGGTGTGCACGACGGAGGAATAGGTCGGCTGGTCCGGAATCGAGTAGACCTCGTCTATCGTATACGTTCCATCGTCCCATTCCCAAGTGAACTTCAATAGTTCATAGCCCGTATCATATGCAACCGCGTAGCACGTCTCTGGGACGCCAGGTGTAGCCAATATGTCGTAGATATACGGACCCTCGGGCGGCTGGTTGATCTGAATCCAATAGCTCGTCGTTATAGAGACATTGTGCATTCCAGATTCGAGACCGTAGTTGTCCCATACGCTGACCTCGACAAGATATGTCCCGGGCTGATCCCATGCATGGATCGCATCCCAGAGCACGATTTCGTTCGCTGGAAACGGAGCTATGTCATATACGTCATAGGTTCCGTCATCCCAATCCCATGTTATCCTCAAGCCGTATTCATCCGATTCGGCGTCCGAGGCGCCGATTGTCCAGGTCGTATCGTATCCGACATTCGCCGGTGGCGGGTCGTCTATGCCGAATGTCCTGATCAATGGTGCCATATTCAGTTCGTCAACCACTTCGACGACCGATGTCATCACGATAGGGTCCCTGGGTCCGGAGACCGGGTCCACGAAGTTATCAGTGAGCGAGACGGACAGAGTATAGACTCCGACCATCTCATACGCATGTTCAGTGACGACCCCCGTTGGCATTGTGGTGTCGCCAGTCAGAGTGTACTGGGCTGTACTGCCATCCCCGAAGTCGAAGACGACATCAAGATCGTCACCATCAGCGTCTGATACATTGACCGAGATTGTGATACTGTCACTCACCTGAGTGAGATAGCCATCCTCCAATCCATAGGCAAATAGCGGCGCGCTGTTTATGACCGGCCTCACATTGAACCATATCCAGAGCAGATCGGATGCCACGTTCAGGCCAGAGTGCCCGCTCACATCTCCCCAATTGTCGAACCTCGCGTCAGTGTATCCATACAGGCCGAGGTCGTAGTATGGCGGGTTTTCCGTGTGAGAGTCATATATCCACTGCTGCAATTTATCGACGGTCACCTTTCTATCGGCGATGTTGAGCGTTTCCATCGCAAGCGTGTAGTTCTGATCGTATGCGGAATACGGTCCAGTCAATCCCCATTCCGAGGGGGCGAGCGTATAGTTGGTCTTATCATACCACCACGGCCCCATCGGCATCTGGCAGTTGTCGCCGCCGGTCTCAATCTCAGAGGTGAGCCAGCAGCTGAGAGCGCCGCCGAGCGGCTCAGGTCCCCAGCCCCAGTGCCAGACCCAGATGTCGTAATCCGCCTTGTACCAGGCGATATTGATCATTGTGATCTCGGACTCCATGGTGGATACAAATCCTATGCCTGCCGACCTTGCCCAGCCCTGCCACGCCATTGCGATGGTTCCGTAGGTCGGGTCGGTATCAGGTGCCTGGCATCTTATGCCACTGAGCTCAGTGCCAGCAGGCACTCCGTAAGCATTGCCTACGGTGGCTTCCAAGTAGCCATCGCTGTCTGCATCGGCGCTCCATCCGTGCGTCATGAGCCATGTCTTGGCTGCAACGGGATCGTACGGCAACTGGTTCTCGATCTGGGCCTGCCAGTATCCTGGCTGGATGACCGATGACCCCACCGTGGCGTATCCTTCAAGGGTCACGTTGACGATGTAGTCCTTGTTCAGCGTCATCATGAGCGCTTTCCTGACATTTGGGTCGTTCAGTGCGGGGTGGTGTGTCCCATAGGTGGAGGTCTGGAAGCTCTGCGGAATCGCATTGATTGCGATATCACATATCCCTGGTTCCTGGACCGCGGCCTTATAGACGTTAACACTCGCCCCTGCACCCAGTGCTTCCAAGAACGATCTCATGTCCCCTGTGAGGACAACGAAGTCTTGCACACCAGAATTTATGTCCAGGGTCAATCCTTGTGTCGATGTATAGACCGTATAGAGTATGCCTCCGATACTGACGGTCCTATACGCGCCATAGTCCGACTGTCCATGGTAGTTTGGCGCGGTCATGAACTTGCACCATGCTCCCTTGAGGTATGATTCAAACACGAAGGGTCCGCTGCCGACGAGTGTGCCCGGGCTCATAGCTCCAAGCGGTCTTGAGATGTCCTCCCATATGTACTTGGGAACGATGGGAATGCCTGCGAGGTCATCGATCAATGTCGCCTTTGCATAGGGCGTGTCCATGCTGACCGTGCGTGTGTTGACGGCTGTTATGTTGGAGACATCCTGCAGATACCAGTCATAGGCTCCCCCAGGATTATCCCTGATAAGGTTGAGTGTGAATGCAACATCCTCTGCGGTCAACGGATGGCTTACGTCGTATACACTCTGCAAGTTCCTGAAGTATGCGGTAGTCGTGATATTGATGTATGTTGTCATCTTGCCCGTCTGCGAATTGACGATCTGCCAATATCCAGTGGCCAAGTCCCAGACGGGGCCGTTCCAATCCTGATCATATGTGAAGAGTGTGCTGAACATCAGATGGCTGACGACATAGTCCTCCACCATGGTCGATGTCAACGGATTCCAACTGTAGACATCACTCAGCCAACCCACTCGCACATAACTCTCCACAGACGATTCCAACATCACATCCTCAGCTTGGACTGAAATCGTCGAGGCGAATGATACGGCCGTCATGGCCACTGCGATCAAGACTACAAAACACCCGAATCCGATCCTCTTACTTGAGCTAATCTGCATTGCGCATTTCCCCCTCTACGACTGTACTGACCATCTCCCCGTCGAGGCCAGGTCCCAAAGATTTGTTACAAGCTATATAAATCTCATGTTGGGAAACCTTTCCGTTAAAATAATTCGTAATCGTATTTTGTCAAAGAACTCGAATCATTGCTTGCCAAATCACGTCTTATTCTCGTGATTCACGTCTCCGACGATATGCATGTGCGGATAGGCTATCCCGACCCGCGGGTCCGCCATGAACCTCTTCCATATCAATTCAGTGATCTGCGTCTTGATCTTCCTACGGGTTTCTACGGGGCAGAAGTAGAGAACATATATGTTCACACCCGAGTCGGAGAGCTCCATCCTGTACTCTGGCTCCTTCAGGAGCAGCTGGTCCAGGTCCCGTATCTCCAGCTTCCTCCGGTACAGCTCGTAATTCTTTGCCATCAGCTCGCCGACAATCTCCTTGGCCGAGTCGATCATGTACTTCTTTGCGAGTTCGATGTCGCTCTCGTAAGTCACGAGGTTGACTATCTCGTCCCAGATGAACGGGAAATCGCGGGTGTAATTGTGCAGAGGCTGGTCGAAGATCAAGCCGTTCGGAATCGTGACGATCCTTCCAGTGAATGTGTCACCTTTCATCCATTCGCCGAACTCTCTGAGTTCGGTGTACATCGCGGTTATGTCGAGGACGTAACCCTTCACGCCTCCGATCGCGATCCTGTCGCCTATCCTGTACAAACGTCTATAGGTCACAAGCGCCCAAGCACCTACGTTCAGCAGAGGCTTCTGGAGTATCAGGGTGAGGGCTGCGCCTATCAAGCCGACATACAATATGAGTGAGCTCACCTCGCCTATGAGCGTGAGCACCAGCGTGATTAAGACGAATATCCAGACAGCCGTGCTCAGGAGCCTCCACATCGATCGTGCCTGCGCATGGCTGCCGACCTTGGGGATCGTGATTTTCTCGAAGAAATACCGGATGTTGTGCAGCACGAGCCACGTCGCGGATATTGCGATTATCGCGATGAGGAACCGCTCGATGTCTCCATCTATGTCCGTCAGATCGAGAATCGGGATGACGCCATGCCTCAGCTCCAGCAACAGGAGCACTGCCACGACCAATATGAAGACAACCGCTACAACGGCACCGTACCGATGGTCATCGGACCTCTCTTTCTCGATCAACAGCTTTGAAATGGCTCCCTTTGCATAATACAGTTTCCTTCATGGACTATCGAGCCGAACATGAGCTGTTGAATGATGGTGTTCAACCGCGGGACCTTCTTCGCCATAGGATCAGTCCGCCTGATGTGAATGCAGCCGCCACGGCCGAAACGATTGCTATGGCCGTCAGAGGATCATCATTCGCCTGAGAATCACCCTGCTCTGTCGTGATGCTGATATATGTCATGCAAGTCATGTCGCTCACGCCTGCGATGTTCTCAGCGACGACCCAGTAATAGTATGTCTCCCCTTCCTCGACGGAGTCGTCTATCCATATCGACACGCTCCCCCAAACGGAATCAACATGGAACTGGTCCTGGGGATCGGTCGACCTATAGATATGGTAATTCGTTATGCTTGATCCTCCATTGTTCGTGGGGGGAGTCCATGATAACGATACAGTCGAATCGAGGAATGTTGCAGTGAGTGAAGCTGGCGGTTGAGGTGGGATGGGCGATTCGGGGACAGGTGCGACCGAGAACGCTTCTGCCATGAGATGGTTCACGGCTGCGGCAACTGCATCCACCGCAGCATAGAGCGAAGCCATTGCGCTGGATGTGAAGACATCATCCTCCCAGTCATAGTTCGCGTCCATCCAAGTATTGGCCTTTATCGTGCCATATCCAAAGGTAATGGTCTCCGCCAGATTCAACGCTGCGTCATAGGCGCTCGTATTTCTGAGTACGATGTCCGACGGCGCGGATATCGAATCGAGCATCGACTCGAAAGCGTTCTCGTAGTCCAAGTGGTGGATCTCTGCGCCCCAATCGGTGTATGCCCCCATCGTATGTCCGAAAACGCCTGGATCAGAGATGTAATGCGCCATCACTCCGATGTCGTATGCCGCGCTACCATAGTCGCCGTCGAGCAGGTATTCCAGTGCAGTATCGTAGATCTGTGCGGCCCTTCGCGCACAGATGTCATCCTGCAGACCACCGTCCGAATAGAAGTATATGTGATGGTTCGTGGAATCTCCGATGTATTCTGGATTGTCCGGAGCTTCAGTTCCCAGCAGGAACAGCGAGTGATATGTGGTTTTGAGGAAGGTGACATCTGCGGTCTGTATCTCAAGAGCCATGTCCGCGATCCAGTCGTGAGTTCCATAGTCGGGGTCCTCCTGGACCGCAGAGTACCCTCCATTGCTCCATGCCTCTGTCACGGGGGATATGAGAATGGCGATGATCGCTATCGACAGGAACACCTGGGTTCGCAATGAATAGCTCATGATCTTCCTGGCGGGAATGTCCATGAGTTCATAATTGAGTTTCCCTGCGACTCTTCTATCGGAATCCTTCGAATAGCGACGGGCTCCGTCGCGCGCGATGCGTGTGATGTGATGATATGGTGGAGCTGGGCTGGTACCTGGGATTCGATCGACTCTTGGTACGTCGACAACCTACGGTTCGCCGAGGAGACGCAATGGGACGAGTTCATCACGATGTGCAATGAATCAGTACATGCGCTCAGGAAACCACTTTCATTCCCCATTTTTCATGGCGGAGGTCGTTCTCTTTACGCGCATCTCGCATAGGTCGAGGTCCCAATGGTCCCTCTCAACAAACAGATCATCTCCCCCTCCGGCTCGATGGTGATACCGAAGGTGGTCTGACCGATGATCCGGTTGATGGATCTCCTCTACTATCTGACCCGATGTCACTTCCTGTCGCGCTCTATCATGCCCATGATGAGCATGCATGCAAGGAGCGTCCTTCGGTCGAAGTCGGGTGGGAGCCTGGAGCAATCGACCTCCCAGATGTCCCCTATGATCTTGAACTGCTGCTTGATCTCAGTGACTGGCTGACCGTAGAACTCTACCACCAGTTGCTCGGGGACCAAGGCACCACCCGGCATGTATTTCCTCATCAGCCCTCTTCCTCCGCGTTCAGCCACCTTCCCGATGGTCTGATTGTTCGCGTTGAGAAGAAGATACTCGTCCTTGTAGAAACCGGACTTCAACGCCTGCCTGCGCAATTTGCCAACGCACATCTCCGACCCGGTGTCGATAACGGCGAACGTACCCCACATGTCCACGATCTGCTCTTGCTGTATCCTGAAGAGCTCCTGGTTCATGCTGTCGTCCGCGAACACTCGTATGTTCTCCTTGATCCTCAGTATCTTCTGCCTGGAGAAACCGAGCATGGTCCCCTGCGCATCCTCGATCCAATACTTGTTCGCTATGGCGATGACTTTCTTGCGTATTCGATAGAAGTTCTGATACCATATCGGATTATGGGCGGTTCCTGTAGGTCGTGCGCCTGCACTGACATCTGCTCTCGCGCCACATTTCGCGCAGAATGCGCCCCCTTCGACTACCTGAGTTCCACATGATGGACAGTTCGTCATCTGTTCAACCCATCCACGAATCATCGGTTCGGATATATTGCCTTTGGCAACAGGCACGGTCCGCATGATCTGTCAAACCATTTCTTCCTTTCTTTATCATATGACCCAATCGCAAGCTATCAGTCAGTCATGAAGCGAATCTCCTGATGCGCTGACCCCTCATCTTCCACTTGACTGAGCTCATTTCATTGCCCGATTCCACGGAGAGTTTCTGTCCGCTCAGAATCCTACACGCAAGTACATTGCTGTACGATGCACGACAGGCTTGCCAGCATGTTCGGAAAACGCGCCCTATCGCCCAGTTTCGCGCTAAGATATCAGGATGTTATAAATACGCCCGATGCCGATGCGAATATAGCTAATGTGGGGAAGCAGGTCGCGAGTTGTTCGAAGGCCTGTTATTTAGCGTTCGACATTCGTGCCGAGAGCTTCCTCGTTGACTGGAGGAGTTAAGGTGGGGAGTTCAGGAAGTGAACCAAAGAGTGAGATCGCTCAGCCGAAAGCCAGACCCGTTCGACCCAAGAGCAAGGTTCTTGTCGCGGTCGTAATCGTTCTTGTGCTCGTAGTCGCTGCGGTCGCGGGTGCGTGGGCGTTCGGATTGATTGGAGGAACGAGTGACGAGAAAGTCTTGGTCATCGCCATGAGCTCCGATGTGGAGACGATGGACCCTGCCAAGACTAGTGCCATGTACGGTCCGCCGGGCATGATATATGAGACTCTGATCGGAAGAGATAAGACAGGCGCTTATGTGCCCGGTCTTGCCGAGTCATGGCTGCTCACGAGCAAGAGGGACACTGACTATCCGTACAACGCCACTCTCGACTTGACATTGAAGCAGGGAGTGAAGTTCCACGACGATACGCCATTCAACTCCGATGCGGTCAAGAGGATCATCAACTACTACTCTGCGGATGACAGCTGGGTGCAATACGAGTTCTGGTGCATATTCGGATGTCAGAATAAGACTGGTTGGCCTGATGCTGGGATATGGTGCAAGACCGATTACACCATGACATTGAACCTGACCTGGGCTGATGTCGCGTTGATATTCAACCTGTCCCACCTGTACGGGTCGATGATGGGTCCGGACGCTCTCGAGTCGGATGGACTAGATAACTACGGCACGATAGGACACAAGGTCATAGGGACGGGTCCGTACAAGCTATCGGAGTGGGTCGCGGGAGATCATATCACGCTAGTGAAGAACGAGGACTACGACTGGGGCGCATCATGGTACGTTAACAAGGGACCGGCTAAGATCGACAAGATCATCTACAGGGTAATGACCGACCAGACCGCGAGGCTCGCAGGTTTCGATTCCGGATCGGTAGACATCCTGATGCAGGTTCCGCCGAACAGAGTCCCGACTTACCAAGCGCAAGACGATGTGACCCTCATAACCGGACCTGGACAGGGAACCTACCATGTCGAATTCAATTGCCAGAAGGCCCCATGGACCAGCGTACCGTTGAGGCTTGCCGTGTGCTATGCGATAGACAGGGCGCAGATACTCGATACTGTCTGGAACGGCATAGGTGAGGAGGGAGTGAACTATCTCTCCCCGGTCGAGCCCGAATCGACGAACGTGCCTGCGCAATACAACTACTCGTACGATGTGGATAAGGCCGAGGCATACTTCCTCGAGGCTGGCTGGGACAACACCGACAGCGACGTATGGTTGGAGGACGCGGACGGCGAGGAGTTGACGCTGCACCTTTGGACGACCAACAAGGGCGAGGATGTCTCGATGGCCGAGATAATCCAGAGTCAGCTGGAGGATGTGGGCTTGCATGTGTCCTTGACCCAGTATTCCGAGACTGAGCTGAGGTCGAGGGCGGCTGCAGGGGAGCAGGAGGCGATCCTGTTCTGGTATTCCTGGCCGAGGGCCGAGATCCTTGACTGGCACTTCGGAACATGGGCTTCGGGAGGGTCCAACACTGGTTGGTACGAGGATGATGTCTTCGATGGCTATGTGACCAACTGGACATACGCCGAGACGGAGGACCAGTTCTCCGACAACGCCACGGCAGGGCACATAAGGCTGCTGACTCAGGGCCCATGGGCGACCATCCTGTTCTGGCATCAGATAGTTGCGGTGCACGATCACGTCACGGGCTGGTATGTCCATCCGCTGGGCCAGGAGCAGACTATCGATATCGTTGATGTCGACATAGTGAATTAGGTCGATAAACCCGCTCAAACCCTTTACCATTTCATTCCGTCCTCATATGCTTACGAGGGCAGATGCAACGGAGGATGCTCGAGGACACGGCTGACGATCGTGTGAGGAGGTGACGGATGGCGGATCTGATATCTTACGTGATACGGAAGCTTCTACTGGCCATTCCCGTGATCTTCCTCGCGACATTCATCGTCTTTCTGATGCTCTATATGACTCCCGGGGACCCCATCCTCGCGATCGCTCCTCCGCACGCGTCTGTGGATGAGCTGCAGGAGCTGCGTGAACAGTATGGCTTCGACCAGCCGTTCCTGATACAGTACGGGAAGTTCCTTGAGCGGCTCCTTCAAGGTGACCTGGGACAATCGGTCTCTACTGGCACTCTGAACGTGGATGTGAGCTATCTCCTGATGCAGCGGCTCCCTAAGACGCTGGAGCTCATGGCCATCGGTCTCACGATATCGTATTCCCTGGGAATACCTCTGGGCATCCTGTCGGCATTGAATCAGAACAGCTGGAAGGACCGGTCGGTGATGGTCTTCACCCTGGTAGCCTATGCCATGCCATCCTTCTGGTTAGGCATCCTGCTGCTCCTCCTGCTCTCAGTCCAATTCCATATCCTTCCCGCTGAGGGCACGGTCGGCGGGTTAAGCAGCGTGCTGCTACCTGCTCTCACGCTGGGTCTAGGCAATGCTGCATTGACCACCAGGATGATGAGGTCCAGCATGCTCGAGGTCGTGAGGCAGGACTTCATAACCCAGCTCCGTTCGAGAGGCCTCCCCGAGCGGGAGGTCATATTCAGACATGCCCTCAAGAACGCCATCCTACCGGTCGTAACTGTCATCGGTCTCGACATAGGTTGGTTCGTCGCCGGCGCAGTCATAGTCGAGACGGTCTTCCAATGGCCAGGGATTGGTCTTCTCGTGATAAACTCCATCAGCAGCCATGATTTTCCCACCGTGCAGGGCTGCATACTCCTACTCGCGTTTTTCGTGGTCATCGGTAATCTTGTCGCTGATATACTCTACGCGCTCGTCGATCCAAGGGTGAGGTTGGGATGAGGTTCCGCAAAGCGCTCAACGACAGGCTATTGAGCTGGAAGATGTCTGGCGGCGCCAAACAGCTCGTCGTCGAGATCGTCGAAAGAGGGAGCAAGAACAATATGGTCGTGGTAGGCACCACGATAATCGTGACCATAATCGCGCTCGCGTTGCTCGCACCGGTCCTGCCGATGGCCGATCCGACCATGTTTGTGCCAGAGGAGAAATTGCAGCCCCCATCGACCGATCACTGGTTCGGCACTGATGAACTTGGTCGGGATGTATTCAGCAGAGTCATATGGGGTTCCCGAGTCTCGCTCACGGTTGCGACCCTCGCCATCTTCTTCTCGCTCATAATAGGCGTCATGCTCGGCCTGACGGCGGGATATTTCGGACGTTATGTCGACTACATCATCGCGGGCACGATCGATCTGTTTTGGACCTTTCCTGCCTTCCTGCTTGCGTTGGCATTCGCAGCGGCCCTGGGTCCCAGCCTGATGAACGTCATTCTTGCCATATCGATATCCTATTGGGCAGGGTTCGCCCGACTGATGCGTGGACAGGCTCTGTCAGTGCGCGAGAGGTTGTTCGTCGAGTCGAGTCGGGCGCTGGGTGCGAGGCACCCGAGGATAATGTTCTCGCATGTGCTCCCCAACTGCATCGCGCCGCTGATAGTGTGGGCTTCTATCGGTGTCGCAGACGCCATCACAATTGAGAGCAGCCTGAGCTTTCTGGGAGTTGGCACGCAACCTCCGACCCCTAGCTGGGGGTACATGTTGTTCCGCGGGATGACATACCTCTCAGAGGCTCCTTGGATATCCACCTTCCCTGGGCTGGTGCTGCTGCTGACCATACTCGGATTCAACCTGCTGGGTGATGGCCTGCGTGATGTGCTCGACCCGCGCATGAAGGGGATGAGAAGATGAGCGGGCAGGGGACCCCCATTCTTGAGATAAAGGGCCTCAGGACCCAGTTCCTCCTGGACGAGGGAACCGTGACCGCCCTGGACGGGATCGACCTGACCATATACGAGGGAGAATCCGTCGGCATGGTCGGTGAGACTGGGTGCGGCAAGAGCATGACTGCCTTCTCCATCCTGAGACTGGTGCCATCCCCTGGGAAGATAGTGGCGGGTTCGATTAAGTTCAAGGGCATCGACCTGATGAAACTATCCATGGACGAGATGCGGGGAGTCCGGGGAAAGAGGATATCCATGATATTCCAGGACCCATCGACATCACTCGACCCCGTGTTCACCATCGGCTTCCAGCTTGGAGAGGTGATCTCGCTTCACCAGGGCATATACGATCCGGAGGAGCTCGAGAAGGAGATAATCAAGATACTCGACCTCGTCAAGATGGCCGATTCCAAGAGCGTGATGAAGCAGTATCCTCACGAGCTCAGCGGGGGCATGAAACAGCGGGTCATGATCGCGCTCGCGCTATCCTGCTCACCCGACCTCCTCTTGGCTGATGAGCCCACCACGGCCTTGGATGTCACTATCCAGGCGCAGATACTCAACCTGCTCAAGGAGCTCGCCAAGAAGGCGGGCAGCTCGATGATACTCATTACTCACAACCTCGGCGTGGTCGCCGAAACCTGCGACCGTATATGCATCATGTACGCAGGCAGGATCGTCGAGGAGGCGGACACGAAGGAGATATTCGCGAGGCCTCTCCATCCGTACACCTCCGGCCTGATGTTGGCCTTCCCGAAGCTCGGGGAGAAGAAGGACGAGCTGGCGGTCATCAGGGGCACGGTGCCGAACCTGATGAACGCGTTCCCTGGCTGCTCATTCGTGGATAGGTGTGACAGCGCGATGGATGTCTGCCGCGCAGTCAGGCCGACCAGGATCGAGGCATCGCCCGGGCATTTCGTCTCCTGTCATCTATATGACAAGCACGGAGGTGTGCAGTCGGATGAGCGCTAACGATAGGAAGAATCCGGGGCCGCTCCTGGAGACGGTGGCCCTAAAGAAACTCTTCCCGGTTAGGAAAGGCGTGTTCGGCAGGGCGGTCGACTACGTGCACGCTGTCGATGGGGTAGACCTCAAGATACTGCGAGGCGAGACCCTTGGGCTAGTGGGTGAGTCTGGCTGTGGCAAGACCACATACGGACGAACTGTCCTCAGGCTCGTGGAGCCGACTGGCGGGAAGATCATCTTCGATGGCAAGGATATCACCGCATTGTCGGCGTCCCAGATGAGGAAGATGAGGAAGCGCATGCAGATAGTATTTCAGGACCCTTATTCCAGCCTCGATCCCAGGTTCACGGTGGAGAAGATAATCGGCGAGGGGTTTGCCATCCACGGACCGCCCGGGCCGCCAGGAGGGGATCCATACATCGCAAGAAGGGAGAAGGTGCACCAGCTCATCGAGGAGGTCGGCCTCTCCCATGACCACCTGTCCAGGCTTCCGCACGAGTTCAGTGGTGGGCAGAAGCAGAGGATAGCGCTCGCGCGTGCGCTCGCCCTAGAACCCGACCTGGTGGTCCTCGACGAACCGACATCCGCGTTGGACGTATCCGTCCAGGCCCAGGCCCTCAACCTGCTCAAGAGCCTTCAGCACAGGCTCGGCCTCACCTATCTGTTCATATCCCACGACCTATCGGTCGTGGCGCACATGAGCGACAGGATAGCAGTGATGTATCTCGGCAAGATAGTGGAGATAGCGAACTCGTCAGAGTTCCTGAACAATCCGCTCCATCCTTACACTCAGGCCTTGATCGCGTCGATACCTATCCCCGACCCCACGAGGTTGAAGGTGAGAAAGGGGATAGAAGGCGAGGTGCCTAGTCCTATCAATCCTCCGAAGGGTTGCAGGTTCAATCCCAGGTGCTCGCTCGCAAAGGATATTTGCAGGAACGAGGAGCCGCCGCTCATAGATGTGGGGAACAACCATATGGTCGCGTGCCATATGGTGGCGAGGAAGTGACCTCTCCAGCTGCGCCATGCATCTGCCGGAATGTCACTGCCTGGTCATTCTCGCTCGGAACAGTCCGAATATGACCAGTACGAACATCACCGGCACGACGACATCCTGAAACTCGGGTATGGCCTGATATTCCATGAGCGGGTAATTGTCATAGGTCCCGAAGTCTATCAGCAATGGCTCGTCACCTATTCCGAAAGGTGCCACAAGATCGTCCCCAGTGTAGTTGTCCCAATAGTTCCCCTCGATGCCATCGTCCCAGAAGTTATCGCCCGCGGAGGTATCGTTGGCATGTAGGTCGTTGTTGATGAAATCGTTGTGGTTGACATGGACTCCTCCGGCGTTTATCAACGTCACGCCGATCGAGTTGTCCCTGATCACATTATAGGTTATGTACGAATCAAGATCGACAGCGCTGCTGGTCCCCTGATATCTTATTGCGCCATAGAACGGTGTGCAGTTGGAGATCGTCGAATAGGATATGTTCACCTTGCTCACACTGTACATGTAGAACCCAGTGTTTGAGCTCGAATTGACCCGGCTTCGGTTCACATTGATCACGCTTCCGACATACGCGTACACACCGAAGGTGGAATTGTGTATAGTGGTGTCCGTCACCGTAAGGTTCGTCGAGTATTGGGTGCATATGCCATACCATACGTTGTTCATGAGGGTGCAGTCCGCGATGGTTGTGTCGTTGCAATACCCTAGGTCGACCGCGATCGCGGCATCGCCCAGAACCATGTTCGATAGGATCGTCGAAGAGCAGTTGGCCAGTATGACCTGTGCCAGATCCTCACCGTCGATATCCAGAGCCGTCGCGTTCCGCTCGTATCGTACGGGTTTGTTGTTCACGACGTTATCCGTGCTTATGGTATGCGTGTTGAAATCAGAGATGACATAGCCATAGATGGCGACTCCGCCGATGTCCATTGTGTTCTGCGAGATCACGGAATACTTTGTCGATGAGAGCGACACTCCTCCGCGTTCCGTGCCGGTGATGTTGTTGTGATCGATTTGGATATCTGTAGATGCATACGCAAGGACCCCGTAGTTCGCATCCGACAGATTGTTCTGGGTGATTGAGACATCCTGGAGGCAAGAATCCATCCTTATGCAGTATCTGTCGTTTGAGGCAAATCCGGTATTCGAGATTGTGTTATTGTACAACTCCACATTCGATGAGGACTTGACATAGACCCCGATCTTGACCCATCCGGATATCGTGGAGTTCTCGACGCGCCCGTTGGGGGCGTTGTCGAGGTTGATCCCATTATAGTTGTTGTAGTTGTAGGTGTCGTGACTTATCGATACATTCGCTATGACGTAATACGCGCTGGTGTCGCTGATCGATATCCCATTGGCCGTCCCCGCGGATATCGACCAGTCGTCGATGATGTACGGGTCGCTTATGGTGCCTGTGCCCGAGGTCACGCCATTGGCACCGTTGAAATCAGCGTTGCTGGCAATTATGATTGGGTCGTGAGCGGTGTACGCTGATGAATTCGAACTTATGAATGCGAGAGCAGATACGGCGAGGGTTGCGACTGCCAGCACCAGGAATGTGGCATATAACTTGCGCCCTCTGCCCGAGTCCACAGGACGAGATCCATCATTTTCTTTGTGCTGACGGTTTCTTGTATCTGTCCTGCCACATGTCAAACCATGATCATCGCTTCTCATCATAACCCCTCCTGGAGCGATTCATCGGATAGATTTCATCTGATATTCATCTTTTGCACGAACGACATCATCCGGCTTATGATGGCGATGCAATCTGTTGATTTGCATCGGCTAGGATGCCGTTCAATCCGAGTCTGGTTCGTTCCTTCCTTCATCGTTTGTCTTCTTGGGTCCCATTCGCAGGAACAGGATATACGATATCAATGACGATGCAAGAACTATTCCACCAATCGCAGATAGCCACAGGATCATATCATCCCAGCCTCCTTCATCGCCGACCGTCTGTTCCCGCACAAATGGTTCCATGAGCGGATACCGGTCTACACCTTCATGATGATTGTATGCTCGATCACATATGCCATCCGGTCCCAAGATATCCTGACCAGGGCCGCTATAGTTATCCGTCTTAGACCATAGTTCATAGTAGTTGCCGCCATCTGGGTAGCCGTTATCCCATCGAATCCCCGTTGGAGTATAGCCATCAAAGCCACCTACTATCCACATTCCAAAATTGCCCATGAAATTGCAGTGGTAAATAGTCACGTTATGAGTCATGATAAGATGCATTTCCAACCCTGGATTGACGAAATCATTCTCTGTGTAAGTTACACCATCTGCATAAGATAGGCTGATTGGAGCGAAGCCATATGTCTTCGACTCACGGACAACGATGTCTCTGCAAAAGCCGATCTGGATCGATTGTTCTGCGCCCGTTATCATGCCGTGGACAGTTACATTTGTGCAGTTTGCCATGATCAGTTGGCCATAGTCGCTTATATCGTATTCCCTGTCGGCCACATCGGTGAGATACAGGACTGGCTTTCCATTCGCGAATTGATTCGAATCATCGATCGTGTGCGAATTAAAATCCTCGATTGACAGCCCTTCGATTCGAAATCCTCCGAGCGCAAGATGGTTTCTTTTTGGGACGAAGTGGGTGGAATTGCTAAGATAAACCGCCGTTCTTGATCCCGAACCGAACATATTGTCCTCAAAAGCACAATTCGTTGTGCTACCGATCATCACATTCGAATTCTGGCACAAAGTCAGATCATTGTCGGAGAAGTCAGTATCGTTGCAGTGATCGATGTAGATTATCGACGTGTTGATGAATGTATTGTGTCTGATGCGAACATCAAACGCTCTCGCCACTCTGAATGCGGTCTCTGACTCCTCGAATATGCAATCACTGATGTCGATATCAGAACCATAGTAGATGCCGACATGGCATGAGTCTCCTGAGAATGATGCATCCTGCAGACGTACATCCGTGCAATTGATGATGATCAACTCCCCAGTGCCACCATCGTCGACTCTCACACCATCCATGTTCATGTGAACAATGACTGGCAATGTGCTAGCCGTATTGTTAGTGCCTATTTGATGGGTCGAGTAATGCCATAGCTCGGTGCCTGAGAATCCTATTCCGCCTTCTCCCATTATATTGTCGTCGATTGTGCATGAGGTGCTACTTTCGAGAATGATGTTGCCATTACCCATATCTGAAACGTTGTATGCCCAGAGCGTGTTCCTCTTTATGGTGCAGAGTTCACTGTAGCTGATGCTCACTTCTATTCCCTCGGATCTCTCGTCGGACGCAAAGCTGTAGACTGAATTGTCCAGTATGGATATGTTCGATGAGGCTCCAACCTTGACTGATAGGCGGTGACACGCATTCTCCGCGAAGGTTACGTTATCCGATCCAGAGATGGCCACTCCATAAAAGACATCGGTGCCGGATATGATGTTTCCGACGATGCTAATATTATATGATGACTGCACACCGATGCAATGGTATCGGGAATCGATTTCACAAGCCATCACTGCTCCGTATGTGATATTCTCGAAATAGATGCCTCGAAACGAGTTGTCATTGTTCTCTCGTTTGATTGATACGTTGGTGACAAGGAAGTGTTCCGTCGTGTTCACTATCTCAATTGCTGCTGACCATGCTGTCAGGTCAATAGTATCGATCATCCATCCTGAGATGATGTATGGTTCGCCCTCAGTGCCATTTCCCCCCACAACACCGTTCTCTTCCGTGAATGCTTCATCGCCATCGATCATTATCGGGTCGTGTAAGTCATATTCCGTGTATTTCGACGAGACTGGCATCATCACGGAATCATCTTCAAAGATCGACAGCGCACCGAGACCATATGTGCTGAACATCATCAGCATTATCATGATCGCGCAGACATGCGTTCGGTCAGATCGTCTTCTCATCATCATCCTGGATTTCCCCTTCATCACTTATCCTCGTCTTCTTCGAATATGTACAATTCATCGAGCGAAGTCTTGAGTGCCTTCGCGATTCTATGAGCAAGTTCGAGCGAAGGGCTGTATTTCTCCTTCTCTATGGCGAGTATCGTCTCCCTTCGGACACCGACGGTCTTCGCCAGGTCCTCCTGCGTGAGATTGTGGCGTGCTCTGAACTCCTTGACCCTGGATCTCAGCAAACCACCTCAGTCCATCCTCCACTTGAAAGTCAAGAACGCCCAGGATCCGAGATATATGGAAACCATGAGGATTATGACGGCGAAAAGCGCCTCCGGTGCCTGGACGGTCTCTTTGCCTACGAGATCAATTCCCGTCAATGTGTATGCAAACAGAATGATTGTGGCGACTGCACTCATGAAGAATGCATAATTGCCCGTTTGCGATCGAATCGTCTTGGATCTCTCATCCATCAGAGGATATCCCTCTCTCGCGTTCATGTATTCATTTCTGATGTAAATCACTGATAGAATCGTTATGGCTATGGTGAGCAGCAGAGCGAGCACGATCACTGGTATGGAGTGGTCCGTGATGATGAGCCTTATCGGCAGAATCCACGAGAGCCCTGTCAATGTCATGAGAATTGCCGCAACAAGCGAGAACTTGACCCTTTCACGCAAGATGAACCACCATGTTATCTACAGATAACTAAATGTGCGTTATAAATAACTTTCCTCTCGAGTCGATCGAGCTTCTCGATTTGTTATCTGGATGTCTGTTCGCACGAATGATCCGAAGCGGAGTGATGCGGGTATTCCCTTGCGACAGAGTCACCGAATTCAATTCCGAGAAGTATCCATACTCCTTGAGATGAGTCGATTCATTAGTATCATTGGATCAGCTCTCCTGTGTGAATATCGAATCAACGACGCTGGGAACGGCGATATGTATTGCTGTATCGACGGGTGTCGTTCATCCTCTCGGAAACGAAGAAATACGATGACTCGACCATAGATACGTCACCTCGTTGGGTGGTTCGAGGAGGAGGTGAAATATGATGAGAATAGCTCTGGTGGTCGCCAGCACCCTGGTTGCCGCACTGATGTTGTCACTCCCAGCCTCTGGCTGTACTTCTGACTGCAATCTACCGGACGTCGAGTTGACAAAGGCCGAAGGGACGTTCCAGAATCCGAACAACCCCGAAATGGTTCAACTAGAGCATGAAGGCGTAAATGTATTCTATACCGTTGACGACAAGACATGGGAATGGTCTGGAGATATCGTCGGCGATTCGATCTCCTCTATTGAGATAATCGTACATGCGAATAGTGGATTAGTGACCGTAGATGAGTGGGGTACGCTCAATGTCGATGACTGGGAAGGCCTCGAGGGCTCTATCGATATGAGGACGATTGTCAAGGGGGACACTAGTTTCGAATCATTCGAGATTCACTTCGAACTTGTCGGTGGAACTGACGACTTCGCCAACGTCGTCGGGTACGGCAGCGCATATCTGGATAACGTTGCGACGGTGGGCACTTACACAATGTGGATCGGCTTCGAGTGATGGCTAGTATTCTGTGATTGCAGAATGATGAGCAATGGACTTCAAACCATTTTCCATTTCTTTGTCGAGCCTTCCCAGGGGCCGTGGAAGGATTGCAGACGGTTGGGATCTGAAGGCCGCTCTGATTTGATGAAAGTGCCATTCCTGAGCTCATCGAACGTCCGATCCAGCTCACTCTGCTTGTTCATCACTATGGGTCCACCCCAAGCGATCGGCTCCCTCAATGCTCGTCCCGTGATGAGCAGGAGCCGCATGCCTGTCTTGTCAGATTTGACCTTGATGCTGTTGCCTTCTTTGAAGAAGACGGTGTTGCCATGTGATACGCGGACTGCTTCCTCTGAGAAGATTCCATCACCTTCGAAGACATATGCGACACACGAATTCATCGGGTCGACCTCTTGCGCCAATTCTCGATCTCTCTCAAGAGTGACATCGAGAAACGCGATGTCCGCCACAAGATCTCTGACGGGTCCCCTTATTCCGTTCAGGTTCCCCGCGATGATCTTGATCTCCACTCCGTCGGAGGCAGAATATGCAGGTATCTGGTCCGCTCTGATCTCCCTGTATCGAGGTTCCTTCATCTTCTTGGACGCGGGCAGATTCACCCAGAGTTGGACCCCCAGCAAATCCCCTGCATACGGTTTTGGCATCTCCTGATGGAGGATGCCGCTCCCAGCGGTCATCCACTGGACGTCGCCGGATTCTATCACTCCCTTATTCCCCAGACTGTCTTCATGTTCGATCGTCCCTCGAATCATGTATGTGACCGTCTCTATCCCTCTATGAGGGTGCCATGGGAATCCTGCGGTGTAGTCCGAATGGTTCTCTGATTGGAAGTGATCGAGAAGCAGGAATGGATCTGCCAGGTGCGCCTCATGCGGGCCGAACGCCCTTCTGAGATGGACTCCTGCGCCTTCTATCGTTGGCATGCTCCTGAGGACACTCTTGACCGCCCTTGTCTTCATCGCATCCATAACGTGAATGGCGCCTTATATTTCCATCTGGTTCGTTGGCATCGGAATGTCATCGATCGTTGATTCGAAAGGCAAGGACGGCATTGGTATGACATCGAAGGCCTTCAGGTCAGAAGACCGATGGGCGATATTCTCGATGGAAAATATCCCATTATGAGCGCATACTGTCGAGGATGGCTGTCGATTCCTCCTCCGGCTCCTCATTCACCCCAAATGAAATATCATCTGTAATCGCATCCCTGCATGGATATGGTTCTGGATCGCGTGGGTAGGCCGGGGATAGTCCTGGCGGTCATTGGCCTGGAGCTGTTCAACGGACTCATGGGAACGGTGAGCGGGCTATTGTTCCTGGCTGCTCCTTCAGGGGAGCTCATGGGCCTGGATGCAGAGCTCCTGGAAGGGCTTCCGGTCGGTGATTTCTTCCTGGTCGGTCTCTTCCTGCTGATCGCCTTTGGCATATGTCCATTCATCGTTTCTTGGGGGTTGATCACAAGGAGCGAACTTGACCTTGCCCGGCTTTTGAAGAAGTTGTCCATCAGGCATTGGGCCTGGACCGGAGCGTTAGTCATCTCCGGACTTGAGGTCGCATGGATGTGCGTGGAGGTCATCCTCATCGGAATCTTCTCGTTCACCTATGTCTGGCTGATCGTACAGATGCTCATCGTCGTGGTCTTGTGCTTCGGAGGCGTCAGACGCTACTACGCTTGAAAAGATGATAATTGGATCACGATTGCGAAAAGTGGACCAGCGACTCTCATCTCAATATGGCATGTGTCAATATTGCCGAAAATATCCACGATCAAGGATGCATTATCGCTGCGTAAGAATGTAGACTCCCCGGCACGGTCTGCCGGGGAAGTTGGTCCAATCAGGACCATCAAACATAGAGTGTTTCCAGGAATGCTCCCCAGCCTGAATCGGTCGCGAATTGCACCTCTTCCATGTATCGTGGGAGATATCTCACATAGTCGGCCGACATCCACCATATGGTCAGGCCATGCATGCCTTGGGCCCATCCTGAGGTAGTCAGACCAACCACTGTTGTGTCGACAACGGACATGATCGCCATTGATGCATCTATGATCGCCTGGTCCTGGACATTCGCGATTATCTGCTCACAGAGGTCGTACAGATCGACCGTGGTGGCTATGTAATCGTTCGTGAGAGATTCATCAACTGCAATCGTATACTCATCCCCGTGCTCCGCCAGCCCTTCGAGGAGGGCGTCTGACCAGGTCTGGAACTTGGGGAGTGACTCACCGAAGGCATTGACATCCGCGACTACTAGGTTGATACTCCTTCCTCTGTGGTAGTACGACTCCCAGCCGTCGAGCATGATCGAACATAGTTCCTCTGGGGTGGCGGACGAATCTTCTACCAGGGGCGCGAACATGTCATCATACGGGAAGCCATCGTACGGTACGTACATCTCGGACGATATGACATAGCTTACCAGGCCAGTCGTGTAGGCTTCATAGATCACCTCTGTGGTCGACATGATGCACGCATCCAAGGCGAACACATCGATGTAGACGCCTGCGTCATTCAAGGCATAGCTGAAATCGTTCATGCCGATGAGCCCTCCCTGGGAGTCATCTGAGCAGAAGCCGAGCCATGAGCCGCCATGGTCCCACGCGATCACACACAGGTTCTCAGACGGATACATTGTCGTCACTTCGCTGAGGAAGAACGAGAAGGTCTCGCCAAGGCCGGTGTTCATCTCGGGGTAGGTCGCCACTACTTCGTATGTGTCCCCTGAGAACTCCAATAATTCAGTGCCGTTCGTGCTCAGTCGATCGACCATAGCGACGATGTTCACATCATCTGAGTCAGGAATATCCAGAAGCCCTCGTAGAGTATAATGGTCCCATGCAATTTCCAGGTTGTTATCAGCTGCTATATACAACGCCACAGTCCAATCATCGACTGGTGGCCCATGAGCCGCTGATGTGGAAAACGCTAACATCGTTCCTGATACAATCACGATAAAGACTGTCAGGGAAGCTGATATCCCTTTAGATCTAAAAGCCATTCATTAAACCCCCATGCGTTCGGAAACGCAACCCTGGAATTGCAATGATGCTATATGAACATCGCCCGTCCTGAATAGTCAATTCTGATCCCTGACGCTATCTTTGTGTCAACCTTGGAGATCCTGGATGAGCGCATGAGTTTCGAAACATCTATGGTCTGCTCCATCCTAGCGATCTCTTCCCTGCGTCAGACGCGTTTCTATCTCTTTCTTGATGACATACGCGCGGTTCGATGCCTTATTACGGATTGTGGTAGACTATCTTATGATTGACTTCCTTTGCGGCTTGTCTCGAGGTCGCACGGCTGATCAAACGAGTCGGACTCATCGAGCTCAATCCCAAGTGATTCTGTGCATCAGTATCTCCACGGGTTCTCGAACAACTGCTTCGATCCGAACTCCCTCGACACCTTGCCTGTCGTGGCGTATCTGTACAGAGCTGCTGTCAGGATGGACTGTGCAGCCGATGCGACCACCGCAAGCGCAATCCAGTAACCGACTGCAATGGCAAGTCCGATGATCAGTCCCGTGACTCCGCCCAGCAAGGCACCCAGTATGATTGCCAGCAGACCTAGCAGGCCAGCAAGGATGAATATGAACCCCAGGCCTATGTTGCCCGCGAGTGTCTCCCCCCAGACGCCTTTGAAAACCGATGCGCTGCGCTTCATCGCGGTCAGGGGACCGACCTTCTCGAATATCAGGACGGGCACGACGAAGAATGTTCCGAGAGCCCATGCAATGCCTATGAACCCGATGATTATCCTGCCGATGATTCCTGCCCTTTCCTGGATCATTCTCAGGACCAGACCGACCGTGGCAGCGAAGAGGGTCCATGCGAGGATCCTACCAATATTCTCCCTAGCGATTCTGAACCCGTCACGCAATTTGGGTATGCCTCCGTCGAGTCGTTTCATTGCACAGCCCACGATTGCTGCATTGAAGAATATGGTCACAAAGTAGCACAGGAAGTATAGCCCAGCGAAGATCGCTATGAACGAGTAGTTTTCCGTCACATCGAAGATTCCTTCGATACCGATCGAATAGAACATGCCTGCTAGGAATCCGACGATGATCAGTATCGTGAAGACTCCTGACAAAACTGGAAAGAGCAACAATTCCTTGTCCTTCCGTATGATCCTCAAGCTCATCTTGGTCAGCTGCCACCCACGTGAAATCTTTCCCATGCCCCGTTCCTCCAGATAGTACTGTTGCCAGGACTACGCCCTGTGAATATTCGAGGCGATTATTAAACCTACCCAGTGATTTCTTCTCCAACTGCGTGTGGATGGATGACGCTGTGATTGAGCGGGATGATCATTCCATATCCAATAGAACCTTCAGATTTCTTGGGAATGTGCTAAGGTCGAGGCCGATCCTCATGAGCTTCTTGTTCATCTTCGCGGCTTTTTCGCCGTTGAACCTGCCTCTTAGAAGATATGCAGTCTCCTTCTCGCTGAACGCCCCCCTATCGATGCACCAATCTACGACATCTCTGTTGTAGGGGCAGACCTTCTGACACCGCATGCATCCGATGATGGAGTCGTGAACCGAAGCACCTACCCATTCGGGGAACCCCAGCTTCGAGTCCTTTTCGTTCCGGTAGGTAAGACATCTCTCAGCTCTGATCAAGAACCTGTCCTTCTGGATAGCGCCTGTCTGGCAGGCATCGATGCACGCCTTACACTTCACACACGATGGGAGTGCTTCCTTGTCCTGCCAGTTATCGACCGAGCTTTCGTAGTCTGAATAGAACGCTGTCAGGCGATGGAAGCTGCCGTATTTCGGGATATACGTGATATTATTCCTGCCATATCTGGCCAGGCCGCTTCTCACCGCAAGGAGCTTGACGGGCAACAAGGCCCTGACTAGTTTGTATTGTCTTGGTTCGAAAGCCATCTTCAATTCGTGTCTAGCACGCCAGCTCACCTTGTTAACGTCATAGTAGTTAGGGGGAACGATAACCTGCACTTTGTTGCCCTTCCAAATGAAGGTCGTCCGCAGCATGGGTTGCGGTACAGCAACGACGATCATCGATTTCGCATTCGGAATGCTCTTGGGCAATGCCGGCGTGAAATAGTATTTCGCAAACTCGCGGTATAAGACCTTGTCAAGCAGCCCCTCCCTGTGCAGTGACTGTACCTCTTCTCCGAGTTCTTCGAGATGCGTGGTTGAGGTAACGCTTCCCTGGCAGCCATTCTTCTCCAGGCGTCTGATGAACAATGGTTTCTCTGGCACGGTATCTCACCCAAGCATTATGGTCGTCGCGGTTATTAGTACGATGTCGTCTTGCAGCGACTCCTAGCTGTCTTGGCTTCTATTGTACTGCAGATCATATGTTATTGACGATTTCATCTGCAATCGCAAAGCTAATTACACCTGGATCGAGTTCATGGGTTCGTGAGTCTGATAAAGCGCATAGTGTCGAAGATCGACGGTGATCCAATCATCCTATCACACCACCCACTTTGCGGGAGGTTTGACGACCATGTTTTCAAGATAAAGGGACGACGCGTTTGCAGAGGCTGCGCCACGGTCTATCCATCCGCACTCGTAACCGCGCTATTGCTGTTGATCGTGAGCCCGATCTCATTCGCAATCACCTTCCCTATCGCATTGTCATTCTTCGCAGTCAATCTGATGCGGCTTCTGAGCAAGAACCATCGATTATCCATACTATTCAACGCATGTCTCGGAATATCTCTTGGTGCCGCTCTTTTCTCCGCAATCTATGCCCCCGAAGGTCTACAATTGGTCGTGGTCATCGCTGGGCTAGCAGTTGCGATCTCATTCTCATTCTTGAAAGGCCGCAGAGTGTTCTCAACATGCAGAAGTTGCCAACGGTATCGAGAGTTTCCCTCATGTTGTGGTCCTAGAACCCTTCAGAGGGGCGAATATCCGATGAACCAATCTGAATGAATCATACTAGTGCATTCGAAATCTGACTCGATGCTGACCGCACTTGTTTATCTGGACAAGACGAATGACCATGAATTGCGCCCCAGCTCCCGCTATTCATGGTGCGCGTCGGATATCGACACGTTCGGCTAACGGTCAATACTCCCTTTTCATGAAGAAGTAGATGAGTCCTGCTGGCCAGCAGAGGACAATCAACACGATCAATACTGCCAGACTGCCTTTGAATTCCTTCTTCCCAGTTCCCTGCGGTCCCGTCATCGCGGGCCGGAAATCATGGCCGCAGTACGGACACACATTTGCATCCCAAGCTATTGCTCGACCACAAGAAACGCAGCTCCTCGAAGGCGCCTGTCCTGGTTGCTCCGACGTCATTATTTTCCACTCCAATCTGGAAACAGGGTACTCGCCCAATTCCCTGGAATCTGGTGCGTGGATGGGGTTCTCCAATATTAAAATGTTATACTCCTTAATGAAATCGCAGTGAATATCTTCCTTTTCTGGAAGTGGCGGTTCATCTTCTCGTAGATCCCCTTCTATCGCTCTCTTCTCAATCTTATGTGGGAAACGGAGTATCTTCTGAGATGCATTCAGATCAATGATGATAGAATCTGGTATGATTGGGCTCAAAAGAATCTCGAAGTGGTTTACGAATTCGAACGAATTGAACGATTAATTCATGAAAATGAACCGGACGCTCAGAACGTATCTCTTCGTGGGGGCCGGTGCTTCTGGAAGCAGTTCTGGCAGTAGACTGGTCTACCGTCCGTAGGCTTGAACGGGACTTCCGCCTCAGATCCGCAGTCAGAGCACTTTATCTTGTGCATCTCTCTGGGGCCTGAGTCGTATCTACGGCTGCCGCCTCCATAATTGCCGTAACTCATTGATTTATCTCCTTTTCGCGAAAGCGCTCGCAGCGCTCATCGCAGAATAACCTAGCCGGTTTGACTACAAGTAATGATGTATGCCACATGAAAAGGACGAGGTGCGTGCCAGTACTGGATGGAAATGCGTCTGATCGTATTTTGGCGCTCTTCAATGAAAAGAGCCGTCGGATGCCACCGCCGGACTCTCCTATGGAGCAATCCATGTTCTGTCCTAGGTGTGGTTCGAAGAATCCCCCGGGCGCGCGGTTCTGTCAGAACTGCCGCGGGGAAATGCCCCGGCTGTAGTATGACCCCTCATTGGATTCCCCTGTAAAAACAATATAATCCCTACCGGTCAATCCTGTTCGCATAAGGATGAGGAAATGTGCGGGGTCGAGCTGATACCAGCGATATGCCCTAGCTGTGGGGCCAATTTGAGTCTTCCAGGTGATATCGATAGGGCGCACTGTCTGTACTGCGGAACGCAGATAATCATCGACCACTCCAAATCACACTCAGTCGAGTGCAAGGTCTGCGGCGGTTTTGGCAGGATCGATATATGCGTTGCGTGCCATGGCTCCGGAAACTGCACATGGTTCGTTTCATCTTCCGCACACGGAAACAATGACTTCACATCGTACATGGCCTATGGCAATAATTCTCATTGCATCGACGGGTACTGTTCAGCCTGTCGAGGTTCTGGATCGGGCTCCTCCTTTAGTTCGTGCCCGTTCTGCGGTGGAACGGGCAAGTGCCCCAGATGCCTCGGAAATGCGAAGTGCACCGCCTGTCGCGGCCTCGGCGTCATTCCCGGCCCTTCGGGATCCTGGGTCTGTCCTGGTTGCGGGGGCAAAGGGCACCTATACGGTGATCCTCCGAAGCTGCCTGATCTAAGCAATTGCCCTGACTGTGGCCTGCCCATGTCCTCTGAGATGTTCTTCTGCGAGCGATGTGGTTTCGTCAAGGGCTGCCCTCGCTGCAAGGCTGCTTGGCCAAAGGGGTCTCTCATGTGCCCATGGTGCGGGTTCAAGAAAGGAGCCAAATTGTAGCCAGGTTGAGTGAGAATAATGGCAAGGAGTTTAGATTGTTTGGTAGCGAACGCCAGACCTACTTGAACATGCCACAGATCACGATTGTCGTGTCAGCGCAGTTCTTCATGGATATGGTCGATCCGGACTCTATGATTGGGATTGCATCTCCCCATCTGGTGTCCAGTCTCAAAGCGCCAGCTCCAGCGTCGTCCACGGTGAACTTGACATCCAATTTCACCTTGTCAACGAAAACGCAGTATGTTCCTGGTACGGCGCCAGCGACCACGATCTCCAACCTGCTGGTGTCGTCGTCCCACCATGAGTAAACAGCTGTCCCCAATGGCTCCCCGGGCACCGTCTTAAGGCAGGCAGTCACTGACTGGACAGGTCCAGCCAGAGCGCCCTGCGCTCCGATCATCATGACGGCGACAACACTCATCGCTATAATTCCCAATGTCCCTCGTCTCATCCTCTCCGACCTCCACTCTCCGTATCGATACGGCCCAGGATGCTGAATGGATGGAGCAGATAAGGCATTTATGGTACATTTCTGAAACTGGCGCGATAGAGAGACTCCCGGACTGCTCTCCTATGTCGTTCTCTCCACCTATTGTCATTGAGATGCCCATCGCCACTTCGATTTGTCTCTTGTTCGTGGTCGATCTATATCATCCTGATTCGTCGCCGGTGTCGGACCCTTGTCCAGTCCTTCTTCACCTTAGAACTACAATTGATATGACTGCTAATGCACACGCGGTTGCGAATGGGTATCATCGAATGAGCTGTCGTGAGACGTTGATTTGATTAGGAATATCGTCCCTACATCCTTGGGGATCATCATGGGTGTCGCGGAAGACTCATCAGAGTTTCCCTGGATCTGGGATAGGGCAGAGAAGGAAGCGAAGGCGGATGTGCTATCGTTCCCCGAACGGATGGGGCAGCCATTCGCGATTGTCGGGCTTCTCTTTCTCATCGCATTCGTCGCGATACATCAGACGAGACCAACGGGTTTCTTCACAGATGAGTTCGGGACCGTCGCTGCAGTGTTGTTGTATGGACAGCTTCTGGCCGGTATGCCTCCCGTGATAGTCAGATTCTTCACGGGTCGGAAGAACCCTGGCAGGTTGTTCGAAGCCGGTGGTATGGCAGTCACCTTCGTAGCATCGTTCTATCTGCTCGTGGTGTTCCCGTTCAACTTCGCGCACTTTGCCGAACCGTTGCCAGGGTCCTTGGAATTCCTGATCGATTGGGTGTCAGGGACTTTTGCGAGACTGATACTCGGCTTCGCGGTGTTGATGAGCGCAATCTTCTCGATCCATAACTTGCTGCTGTACCTCGCCGTGAAGAAGCGGTTGTCAGAGCCCGAGTTGGACGCTCACCCTTCGAAGTCATCTGAACCCTAATCATCTCCTGAACGGACCCCGGCGCCCGCGAGACGATCGTGGCCGTGAGAGGTTGCGGAATCAACATACTCATGACTGTAGATTCATTTCTTCGTCCTTCTCAAGAAGACCGCACCAGTCACTGGATTTCCCCTTCTCTCTATCTTGAAATCCCCGGGGAGACTCTCGATGAGGGAGACCAGCTTGCTCTTGCCATATGTCCTGGGATCGAAACTGGGGTCGATCTTCAATAGCGCCTGGCCGAGCGATGCCATGGCAGCATATCCATCCTCGTCCTCGACATTGTCGAAGGCTTTCAGGATCAGTTCTCTGGGAACTCCTGCCTTCCCCTTCGATCCCTTCCTTGGCTCAAGATTATCTGTCAGAACAAAGACATCGCATGCTTTCATCAGCGCATCTGGCGTCTTCTTTTCACCTATCGCCATCACGAACAACCCGTCTTCTCTGATCCTGGTGGCCAGTCTTGTATAATCACTGTCACTGGAGACTATGCAGAATCCCTGTACGATCCCTGCGTGCAGAAGGTCCATCGCGTCTATTATCAGAGCACTGTCCGTGGCATTCTTGCCCCGGATGTTCGGGAATTGCTGGATGGGACTGAGTGCATGTTCATGCAGAGCTTTCTTCCAGTTCTCCATATATTTCGAGGTCCAATCTCCGTATACTCGTCTGACTCTCACAGAGCCGTGCTTGGATGCCTCGTCCAACATGTCTCCGATGAGTTTGAATGAGGCGTTATCGCCATCAACGAGAAATGCAAGTGGACGAGACCCTTCGTCCTGCGTCGAATTCTTGATCGTATTAATGCCCAAAGTCATCACCTGGAATTTTTCGTGTCTACGTATTCGGCTTCGCTTTCATTCCTCCAGGTCCACCGAATCTGTTTTTCTGGACATCGGATGAAGTCGCATCTATTTGACTCTTTTTCAATACCCTTGGTTGATGCGTTCTTCATCACGAATTGAAGACTGGGGGATATGTGGGCGGCTCTTCAGATGATCAATTGATGTCCGAATCCAGATGCCGTATCTCCCAGATCTCATCAAGAATTCTATCTTGGAGTTCATGCATGCATCCATCGCTATCGATTTGCATTCCTCTGCAGATTGATTGAAGAGACGTCTTGTGCACTGCAATGATATCCTCCAGAAGATACCAGATCGTATACAAGTCCATTGGTGAGGCCTTTTCCGATCTCAGACGGAGCACCCTTTCGAGTTTACCTCTACTGAGCGCCGGGTCGATACCCAGATATTCAGCGATCGTCTGCAATTGTGATAATTTGAGGGTTTGTAGGAACCGTCTGAAAGCTTCTGGATTCCTGACCGATGGCTGAATCGAATAGGTCTTGCCCGCACTGGCCCTCCAATCCCCTTCTATCATGTGCTCAACCAATCGACTCAACATGCTGTTGGTCGTACCATCGGCCGGCAACCCCGCCGATTCGCAGGCAAGCTTCAATCTCAGGCGACCTAGTGATTCTGGACGTTCGAATAGGATGACCCATCGAGGTTCAGATTCCGATACAGGTTCATCCAGGATCCTGTCTATGAGATCTGCTTTCTCTCCTTCTGTCGGGAGACCGAATTCATCAAGTGCATCCCTGAGTTCATCTTCCTCGAAGAAATACATCAATTCTCTCAGATTCATTGGATTCACTCTCGGTGACTGACAGAATGTGATCTGTTCATGTGCCTCAGTCGTTATGATCGGCTTTGATGTTCCGCCCAGAGTCACGCAAGGTCCTTAATGTTTCTCTCGATCCTCAGGTGGGTAGTTCGTAGTAAGCATTCTGGCCCGCTCTAATCGACATTTCTAACGCTGTATCAAACCTGTTATTAATCAATGGTTCGATTCTCCTCACGCTGAGCGGCAATCCTTGGATCCTGTTCAGTGGGGGAGAGAAAGCATGAGCAAGAGCTTGGTTGGGCGTGTGAGATTTCTTATTTCGAGCGTGTGTGTCTGCATCGTGGCCATGATGGTGCTTCCCGCCGCAGGGACTCAAGCCTTGTCTGGGAGCGCATTTATTGAAGGTGTCCCGCTCTATCAACAGATAGATGCGAAAGGGTGCGGCGCGGTATCTCTGCAGATGGTGTTCGACTACTGTGGCGAGTTCGTGGATCAGAGGGAGATATACAATGCAGCTAGAAGCGGAGGCACTGCACTTCCGGATATGGCAAGGGCCGCGCAGTTCAGCTCCATGAGCCCGACTATGGGCGTGAGATGGCCGAACTCGATCGTCACGGGTTACACCGCCAGGGACATGGGATACGCGGGATTCTACTACGCATCCGATGTGCCATGGCTGAACGAGATGAAGGCGATACTCGACCAAGGGTATCCTGTGATAGTGCTCGTGTACTGGCTTCCTGAATGGTACTCCGGTGACCACTATCGCGTCGTCGTAGGTTACGATGACTCCGAAGGCGTGCTGTTGATCAACGACGGGTGGTCAAGGGAGTTCAAGAACGACCACGATTATCAGGGCTCGACCTCGCAGGCCGCGAACCCGAACGCATGGGACTCCGAGTTCGAACCGATCAAGTGGAAATACGCGGACTTCCTGGATACATGGACCTGCGACACGACGAGATGGAACGTGCCTGGTATGATGTATGGTGGTGTGTTCGTTGCGCCATGGGAGATAGATATAAGCGCACCGTCTTCAGTCGTTCCTGGAGAGAAGTTCAAGGTCACGGCCGAAATCACATACCCGTGCCTCGCACCTTTCGGTTCGACCATGTTCCCGACATTCCCTGCCGAGAGCTTCGGTGCAGTCCTGGAGACGACGACTGGTCTCAACGTATGCAAATCTCCAGATCTCACAGGTCTGACGACCTTCAGCGCGGGTGACACCGTCACAATCGAGTGGGAACTCTGCGCCTGCAAGAACGAAGGCACCTACGGTTTCGACATTACTGCAAGCGGGCTCGTCTCAGGGTCATTGGATGTGTGGAAGGACTATCCAGCGTACGACTATCTGGACATGATCGGTGGAACATCGTCTTTCGCAGTCGAGGTCGCTGCATAAGGCTGGTCGGTGACCTCTGCTCCCGTGTGATCCTGCAATGATCCAGGAACCGCCCGAACACGAGCTGGTCCCTGCCAGTGTTCGGGATGATGCCGATAGCGCAGCGCGTGTGCCACCGCTCTGTGTTACTTCCGCAGTCTGATACTAGTTGGAAAAAAAAAGCAAAGGAGGAAAGTGAAAGAAGTTTGAGTCACGAGTGGATTCTCGTGATCAGGGCAATTGGCCTACTTTCCGCGGGCGCGATGGCCATTGCCGTGGTCGTTGCCACCATTACCGCCGTTGCCATTGCCATTGCCGCCACCGTTGCCGCCGCTCTCTCCGCCGTTGCCTCCGCCTGAGCCCTGCGGGATCAGAGGACCGAGGACGATCCAAGCAACTCCACCGCCGACACCGCCGACTCCGATCTTGTATGTGGAGTAGTCGATGTTGTCTTCCTCGACGAGGTCAGAGAACGGATGGTCGGGAGTGAGCAGTTCGCCCTCTTCACCCTCAGGGTTGTAGAGGTGGGCTATGGCGTAGTCCACGCTGTACCACTGTCCGATCACGCCGACACCATTGACAACGCAGCCGAGGCGAGTCTCTACCGTGTACACGCCCTCATCTAGGCCCGTCGTGTCCCATAGCGTCCCATAAATCACATGGCCTGCCTTGTTCACTTCGCGTCCCAGTCCCCTCTCCTCGATGACCTTCACTCCGGTCAACGGGTCCCAACCGGCTGCGAAGACCAAGTCCTCGTCCAAGACGTCCGAGGTAATTGTGATCTCGATGTACGAGACTGACACCATCTTCGTCATGGGCAGGATCGTCGCAGAATCTGCTATGATGGCCGCCTGCTGCGCGAGACCGTCCTCGAATACACCCGGGTACAAGCTGACGTCTGTTGCCATGATATCCCTCGCCGAATCGTAATCGGTCATATCGATGACCATGGTCTCGATTCGGACGTAGTTATCGAGTCGCCACTGTGGTGCGTACACCATGTTGTCGGCGTAGAACACGGCGCAAGACATGGGTGTGGTCCCCGACGGTGCCGTTATTATCATCGGGTCGCCTTCATCCTCGTGGGCGCAGATCATGCATGCACAGGACGTTAGCCCGAACAGCACGGCTATCGCCACTGCTGATACTCTCTTTGGATTCATTTGTTGTCTCCCCCATTTCTCAGTCATGCGTTTTCACATACTGACTGGAAGAGAGAACAATGGCTGAAATAGCACATCTTCACTCGTATGAAATCAATTTCAGATGTACGAGACTCGTCAGATCCGCAGGGCTAATCCACGAACTTCGCTACTTGATGATACGAATCCGGTTGGTCATCCCGCGCCGCTCCCTTCTGACGAGTCCGCGCTTCTCCAACTTGTCCAGAAGCCTCGTGACCTTCGCCTTGGAGAATGTCTTCGAGGAGACCACATGCATCTGTAGGAGCTCGCCCCCGGCGTCCCGTATCATCTCATAGAGCCGCAGCTCGTCTGCTTCAAGCGTCTGCAGGACTGCCTCGTCGTGACCCTTAGGCTCTGCCACAGGTTCGTGAGCCTCTTGGTCTGTCAGGCCGATATCGACTCTGTCTGAGGGGTCATCGGGTACGACCCGCGGGCGCTCCGGGATTGAACGTACGAGGATGTACACTGATGCCGCCAGGAACACGATGGAGATAGCGGCTACCAAACCTCTGTTCCGAGAGAAGTCCATGCTGACCCCATCGCCTGACTGCACTGCGGCAGCCAGTGCCATGACGAATATTGCCGAGGAGATGCAAGCTGAGACTGCAGAAAAAACGAACTGAAGCGTTCTTGCATTCACAGGCGATGTATCACAGGTGGCGATATTTTACATTTCCCGAGCGGACATCTATAGTCATCGGCTGTCTGCGAGTGTCGGAATCAAGTCAGTATGATCCACGCGTTCTATCCAGTATATAAAACGATCCGTCCTCCGAGTAGAAAAGGATTTTAACGTGGCGCGGAATGATATCATTCTGACTCTGATCCGATAGGGGGAGACGCACATGGCTAAGATTGCACTTGATGGAAGTAGACTCCTTGTCACCTCAGGCGTGCTCCTGACATCGCTGATATTGCTTCTGTCATTCTCGATCCTCAGCCCTGCGATTTCACCTCTGACATCGGTCGCGGACCTCGACGCTGACGGTGTGCCCGACAGCTTGGATACCTTCCCTGCGGACCCGACTGAATGGAAGGACTCCGATGGCGACGGAGTTGGTGACACGAATGACGCATTCCCAGATGATCCGAACGAGACCCGTGACTCCGATGGAGACGGAATCGGCGATTTCCTCGACTTCATGGACGAGGGTAACGGTGGAGTGAAGATATCGCTCATCAAATTCGAATTCGAGGGATATACGACGAGCTGCCACCGTACAAAGTACAGCCCGGACCCTTGGTTCGAGATCAGAGTCGACACCGACAATGACGGCGATTTCGATGCCGTTTTCCAGAGTGAGGTATTCTACGGTCAAGATTACCTCGAATATTTCTTCGAAGCTGACATCGATTTGAGGGACGATGCCGAGTGCGTGAGGTTCTCGATAATCGTCTATGACGTTTGGGACGTGGACAACAACGAGATCGTGGACTTCGAGATTTTGGATTATGTGCCCCTGGACGGGCTCATGGCAGAAGACCAGATAGTCGGCCTTCCCTGCTGCTGTACATGGACTTATTGCGGGGAGGGGGACACGGACGACCCCGACTGCAGGCTGGAATACATGGTCTCGAGCATGGCTATACCATGAGGGCCATATCGAATCTGCAAAAGATCGATCATCCGAACATGGATCGTTTTACCCATCGTCCGCAATAAGGGCAGACGTTGGTCTCCATGGTCAGGGTGCGGCCACAAGAACTGCATTTTCTCATTGAATCATCATCGGCTGCCGCAGTAGCTACTGCCATCTCTTTGCCGCAGTCGCCACAGAACTTCTGCCCCTCAGGGTTCTCTGAGCCGCAGTTATTGCACTTCATCATCATTCCTCTCAGCTTTGGCATGCCTGTCCTTCGCTACGGATTTTGTCATGAACAGGTTTTCCACATCTACCAAGATAGATGTCTTCTATCATAAACTAGAGACCTCGAGTCTGAGCTTGTCAGTAGACGAAGGGTACGAAGACGATCAGGGTCATGATTGAGAGATGGTCCAAGCCAATTCGATAGACCAAGATTGCCACAAATGATTTCTCTCATGGACGCCTCTTCATGTCCGATGCCCTGGTCTACGAAGGACATGGATACGCAGCTCTCGAGACAGTCCGTCTGGCTCAGGGAGTCCTGGATATGGCTACTGGAGCAGCGGGTGCTGAGGAATTGGAACGGGCGAGGCCGACCGACCGCTCTGGATGTTGGGTGCGGACCCGGGTTCGTCATGGAATTGCTCGCTCATATGTTCGATGTTCAGGGAATAGACATCGATCCTGTGGCAGTTGCTGAGGGCAGAAGAAGGGGTTTTGAAATTCGCGAGGCGGATGCGCACTCGCTACCGTTCAAGGACAATTCCTTCGACATGATCTATTGTTCATTCCTTCTGCTCTGGGTCGACGATCCTGCGAAGGTATTGTCAGAGATGACCCGCGTATCTAGGCAATGGGTAGTATGCCTCGCGGAGCCCGACCTCGGCGCTCGAATAGACTTCCCAGAGGAGCTCTTATCTCTGGGCAGGATAGCCGAAGAAGGTGTCAGAGGCGAAGGAGGCGATCCACTGGTCGGCAGGAAGCTGAGGTCAATCTTCCAGGCGTGCGGACTCGAGCCCGAGGTCGGTGTGCATCCCGGTGTGTGGGGGATAGATAAGCTCAGGGAGGGGACGTTCGAGGCATGGATAGATCTCGCACCAGTGCTGACCGAGTGGGAATCCGGGGCCTTCGAGAAGAGCGCGGAAGCTGAAGCGATTGCTGCCGAGGCGATAGCTGATGGAGACACTGATGGAGCTGTATCCGCTCTTATGGGATCCGACACTGCGCTCGGACTGGAGGCATACGAGTTCATACTCGAACTGTCGTCGTAGCGGTGACCGTGTGCGTCTCTTCCTGCTTGTCACTGAGCGGGTCGACCGCGACGCGGTGATGGCGTGCCATAAGGCCTTCGGAGGGACCTTTGAGAATTGTCTATACCTCTCCTCAGACCGATTCTTTCGGGCGCAAGCCGTGGATGAAACGAGGCTGATGCCTAGCCGAATTCCTTCCAGCTCACCAGGACCAGGATCAACGCCAGAATCCCTAGTAGCGTGCTGAGGAAGAACGGCCCGATGCTGATTATCGTGATTATGCACGCGACGACGACGAATGCTCGGTGTGCCCTCCGCATGCAGAAAACCCACGCGAAGAGTGCGACTGCACCGAATAGGATCTCGATGAGTCCGCAGTAGGCGAAAGCTTCGAAATATTCCATCAACATACCGAGCACTAGGCCGTTGAAGATATTGAGGAAGCCCGCGATTGCAAGAAGGGTGCCTGCAGCCAGTGGGATGCTGGACCTGCTCGCGGTCCGATCGTATACGATGGCGCTTGCATCACAGACCGGGCATGCAATCAGGTTGCTATCATATGTCCGCCCGCATTTCTTACATGTACTCACGCGGGGCCGATATCCTGGCCTCTCTGTTGGACGACCTTCTGGTATCGAATTCATTCCGTCGAGGTTCGCCCCGCATATTCTGCATATCTTTGCTTCCTGCGAGTTCTTGATTCCGCATTTGGGGCATTCCCGATCCCTTCCCAGATGACGGCCGCATTTGACGCACCTTTCAGCGTTGAACTCATTCTCTTTGCCGCAATAGATGCACTTCCCCACTATACCCACCGGATGGGAATGAGAATGAAGTTATTTCAAGACTGCTGCGCGCAGCTTAATGGCTCGAGTGCTCACATCGCAGAGTGCAGGGTGCGATACATGCAGACTCGGGCCGATGGCTCCTACCTAATCGGCAAAAGAGATATGAGGGACGATTTTCATGCAGTCGTGTAGGTGGTTGAAGTGGCGGTATACGTAGTATTGTCGAAATTGACGGATGAAGGGCGAAAGACACTCAAGGCCAAGCCAGAACGCGTCAAGGAAGTGAACGAGGAGATCTCGAAGATGGGCGCACGAGTTTTGCACCAGTTCGCACTTCTCGGCGAGTACGATTTCCTCACCATTCTGGAAGCACAGGACAATGTCACAATATCAAAGGTCATGGTGGACCTGGGTTCCCGCGGAACCCTGGAGACGAACACCCTATCGGCAATCCCCATAGAGGACTTTCTGACCGGGTTCAAGTCATAGACTTTCTGATAATCTGCTCGTCCATCTTGTCAGGTGTTCGATTCTGTCCCAGCTATGGCTGTGTGCGGCTAGTCGACTTTGAAACGGAACGACTAGCCGTTTCTATAGCTAACGAAGTCGACTGCGTATCTCTAATGACTTCTTCAAGGTCGAAGGCTCTGTCGAAGTATTGCCCCCTTCCGATATTCAGAGAACGCTATCTGCTCTCAGACGTAATGCCATACAGCTGGTCGGGCACTAGAATCCCCTTGACTGCCTGTCTGTCTCTCAGCACACGCCTGACCTCATAGCACATGTGACACGCGTCCGCGTAGGTCCTCTTTGGAGTCACGCCAAATCGGCTCGCCAGTTCCGCCGGTCCACCTTTCATCAGAGGACCGATGATCGGGTGCTTCTCGGGATCCAATTCCGCCATGATCTTCTTGAGCGGCTTCTTCCATGCATTGCCGATGGATATCCCTTGACAGAACAGCACATTACCGTAAGGGTCGACATGGACTCTGCCGATCGCTGGTGGCTCCTCGGGGCAGGCATCGAAGGTCTTCCAGGGTTTCTTCTTGACCTTTCCCGCGAGCTTCTCAGCAGCCCTGCCCCTGAAGCATAGCTGTCCCTTCGATCCGTCTTTTGGTCCTGGGCACGAGAGCTGTTCGACCCCTTCGATCTCTATCACTCCCGTCGGTATCCCTAGCTTCTCGGCAGCTGTCCTCGCCCTCGATACCATGTCCTTCTCATCTCCGGTGCCGTGATGGGCGTCCGTGCTGAGACTAAGGTCCGATATCCCCATCTCACTCAACGGCCTGAGCCAAAGGTCGGCCGCCCCGTCGTCAGTGGCGAAGTACGCGTTGGTGACCACGCCCACTTCCAGTGAGTGCTTCCTTGCGAGTTCGATCCCTCTTCGCAGCAGGGGATAGAAGAGGAATGGTTCCCCTCCCTCGAAGTACACGCGCGTGACGGTAGGTATGTCGAGTGCCTGCTCGATGATGTTCTCGACCTGGGCGAGGGTCATCGTGCCCTTGGCGCCAGGACTGCTCCATACGAAGCAGTGGTCGCACTCGTAGAGGCATTTGTACGTGAGCAGGATGTGGACACCGGACAGTTCGACGGAGGACATCTGACAGACCATGGAGCGGAAGCGCATGATAGGTTATTTGACCTCCGTCGGCAGCATTCACCAAATCAATCCGATTCTAAGATTATCGCTTTCTTCTTCTGATCAAGAATCGATCGTACCGACGTGATCGACCAGAATATCACTATCAGAATGCCGACTTGGAGCAGAATCGACAGGGCTAGATTGTTCGTTATGGCGTCCAGTATCACAACTAGGGATGTTCCACCAAGGAAGGCAACAACGACTGCTGCAATTACACCTAGAAACGGGTCCTTTTTCACGAATTGATGCCCCATACGATTTTGGAGTCTCTCCGATATTGAATCCTGCTGGAAGAATAAGTCCGAAGTGCCAATCATCAAGATCGGCACAAGCGTGAAGGGACCGAAAGCAGTGCCGAACAACGAACCGATCCATGCAAGAGTCCATTCTTTCCTGGTGACTGCATAGAACGCGCTCACCAGCGCAATTACAGTGCATGCCACGAAGATTGCGTAGAGACCAATACTGGCATTATCCTCCAGAATCAGAGCCTTTGGAACGAAGACGAACACTAGTGCACTGGCGAGAGGGTCATCTGCATGCATACTATCTTGTTCTGCGCCAAAAAGGAAAAAGACGATAAGGCTAACGATCACAAGGATGGCGAGTGCGGTGCCTCCTTTGACGGGCCTTCGCTGCCCGTTCCTGCCCGCCTTCATCGATGCTCGAACCATGTCTCGAGATTGTATCTAGGATATTTCACTATTTGCGCCCAAGCCATTGCCTGCTAGGAATACTGGTCAAGGCGACAGGTCCCTTTGACTGAATGGATATGAACCGAGATCCTATTCCAATCCGTGGTTTCATCTCCCCATTTCTTGAGCCATCAAGACACCATTATAAATGATCACTTCATTTTCCTTTGACAGGGATTCTCATGAAGATCGTGATATATCACGCCTCGAAATTTGGGAATGGAGCGAAGGTGGCGGAGGAGTTGCGCAAGGTCATTGAGGGGAAGGGCCACCAGGCCGAAGTACGTCATATCAAAGCATCAAAGCCCAAGGAGCTGCTCCCAGCAGAACTGTATGTGTTCGGGTCCCCCACAAGGATCGGCAAGCCCATAGGGAGCATGCGCAGGTTCCTCAAGAAAGCCACCCTTCCATCGGGGACAAGGTATGCTCTATTCGCCACACACGGTGACGCAGTGCCTAACAAGAAGACCGGAAAGTTGCCGACAGATGAGGAGCTCAGTCGCTGGAGGAGGACTCTACCCATCATGGACGAGATTCTGAAGGGGAAAGGACTGGTGAAGGTCGCGGACAAGATATTCCTGGTCTCTGGAGAGCAGATGAGAGGACATCTGAAAGAGGGATGGCAGGGAAAGACGGACGAGTTCGCAACCGCCATACTCGGCTCGGCGTGAGTTCTCTCTCATCCTGATCGATATTCGCAATCCCGCAATGATTATCCAACCAATGTGGCCACATAAGGTTCGCATCTCAGATCAGGTTCTTCTGAGGGTTCTTGTGCGGGATATGAACCTTTTAATCATCTTTCCTCGTGGAATCAATGGTTCAGATTGTAACGCATGCAGAACCCAATAGACTGGCTGATTTCTTTCGCGGGAAATTGATGCCGAGTCTGACCCCCTCTCAGCTTCTTTTCCTGCTATTGCTACAGGATGAATTCATGGGTGGACCGAAGGGGATTTTAACCACTGAGGTGCCAGTATGTCAGAACTCGGATTCAATCAGTGGGGAATTGGCGGGAGCTAAACCCCTTTCATTTCTATATCACCAAGAGCAATATCTGACCGGTCAGGAATCCAACCGCAAGAACAACTAGGATCATCAGAACGAAGGTCAGATTTTCGTTCTTCTTCTGAACAATGGCAATGGTCCGCAAACCAGTAATCATTACGACCGCGATGATCACCAGAATGATGACTAACAACAATTCGTTCGTGATAGTCAATGCCATTCAGTCCATCTCCTCAGAGCAAAGGCAATTCCGTCCTTATGACCTTCTTCATGCCATTCCCTGAGTATCTGATTGAATTCCATGGCTTAAGGGCTTCTCTCAGTGGCCCCTTTGAAACCTCGCAGATGCCCGCAGCATGGAGTGATCCATTCGGCTAGATTCATCATGAATCGATTATAGTGTGCCAGTATCTGTCGACGAAGGTTCAGATGATCCTTCAGCAACTGCTTTTAGGATGCCTTTTCGAATATCCTCATCATGAACCTTATCCAGAGATACTCTCTCATGTAGCCGCCTTAAGAACGCTACCCAGTGCTCCCTATCTGACATAGCCAAATGGAACTTTATTCTACGGCCGCTTCCGATTATTACTAATGAGTCTCCGAGGGCGTTGTAGCGAATTGTCTTGATGTCGTACCATTCCACAGTACGTCCTGGCCTCCAGAGCGACCGAATGTGAACCCCCACATTGTCTGCTCGAACATGTGTGCCGACGGCTTCGATGTAGAGTATCCACGAGAGACCTGCACTGAAGAATAACAGCCCTGCGAAGATCATTGTCCCGTCTGGACCGCTTACTGGCTCTGGGTTGATGAATAGGCCTATCGAGAAGAATATGACAAGCCAGATTAGTAGGACACCTCCAGGAGTTGCTTTCCACATTATGCTGTAGGAGAGTGTGATTGGCTCATTGATTGATTTCAACGCACCTCTATCCTCTTCCGCCTCTATGGCCTTTTCTCAACGGCAAGCCCATATATCCTCTCTACAATCATGATTTGTGGGTCGGCATGAAATTCTGTCCTGAGCATGGATCGGAACTGCCTGTCGTAAATCCGAAGTTTTGTCCTGAGTGCGGAGCCAAACTCCAGCCATCTTCCGCTTCTGATGAAGGGGTTCCTAACGCAACTGTCTCTCGTGACCAGATGGGCATGAGCACGAGAATGGCGTTCCCGGGATACGCCAGGATCATCAACATGGTCGGGCGAAATGGTTGTATTCTTCGTCCTAATGACTCACATGTGTCCTAGCCTTCTCTTTATCTGCGCCAACTCTGAACCGAGATGACTCGTCCTTCTCGGGTGCACCTTTCGATATCTGGCCTGATGCGTCAAAAGTCTCTTCCTCATATGCAGATTCCGAATGGCTCATATACTGTCACATTGTTGATGAATTATCTGAGGTTGTGGCTGATATGAGCAGAATGATTGTGCGGTCAATATTGACAGGAACTCTTTGCATAGCAATCGTTGGATGCCTCATATGTGCGAGTGGCGCGTCCGAAGCTATTTCTGCGGATTCAGGCTGGGGGATCGCGACACTTATCGAAATCGACGATGCAGGAGATGCTCAATTCCCAGATGTTGCGGTTGACGCGTCAGGCAATGCGATTGCTGTCTGGGAGCAAGACGATGGCATCCGCAATAACATCTTATCGAGTCGATATGTAGTCGGGACGGGCTGGGGAACGCCGATGTATATCGAATTGGATTCTGAAACTGCACACTATCCCAAGGTAGCCCTTGATGATTCAGGCAATGCGACTGCTGTGTGGCAGCAATCAGACGGCGTTCGATATAACATCTGGTCGAACCGATATGTTATAGGCTCAGGCTGGGTCGGAGCTACTCTCGTGGAAACGGACGATGTGGGAAGTGCATACCATCCGGAGGTGGCCGTTGACGAGTCAGGCAATGCGATTGCAGTATGGTACCAAGACGACGCCTCTTGCTATAGCATCTATTCGAACCGATATGTAGTCGGGACAGGCTGGGGGGCGGTTACGCCCATCGAAACCTCTGATTTGGGGAATGCATACGATCCCCAGGTAGCTGTCGACGACTCAGGCAATGCGATTGCAGTGTGGTACCAATATGACGGCGCTCACAATAACATCTATACGAACCGCTACTTTGTAGGAACCGGCTGGGGAATGGCTACGCTCTTAGAGACCGATGATATGGGCAATGCCTACTATCCACAGATTGCAATTGATGGTCTCGGTGATGCGATTGCGGTATGGTACCAATCCAACGGTGTCAACTATGACGTCTATTCGAATCGCTATGTAGTCGGAACCGGTTGGGGCACCGTGACACTCGTCGAGACTGATGACGCGGAAGGAGTTGGAGATCCTCAAGTGGTCGTTGACGATTCAGGTAACGCTATGGTCGTGTGGGAACAATTCGACGGTGCAATCTATAGCATATGGTCGAACCGCTATGTAGTCGGAACTGGCTGGGGTACAGAGACACTCGTGGAGACCGAAGATCTCAGATCTGCTCACGATCCTCAGATAGCTATTGATGGGTCAGGCAACGCAGTTGCCGTGTGGGGTCAATATGACGGTACTCGCGTCAACATCCACTCAAACCGATATGTAGTCGGGACTGGTTGGGGGACGGCGACGCTCATAGAAACAGATAATGCGGGTAGTGCCTACTATCCCCAGATCGCTATTGATTGCTCGGGCGATGCAACTGTCATATGGCACCAATCCGACGGAGATCATTATAACGTCTGGGTGAACCGCTTTGTCGCACCGGACGTCACTCCACCATCGCTGTCTCTCGATGACCCTGCTGACGGCATCACGACTGAGACTTCGACGGTGACAGTATCGGGAACGACAGAGATCGGCGTGACCTTGGGTATCAACGGAATATCTGTCGTGGTCGAATCCGACGGTTCATTCGCGTGTGAAATCGCCCTTTTCGAAGGGAACAACACCATTACAGTGACAGCAACCGATGCATCCGATAATTCTGCGTCAACCTCGGTTAACGTGACCTACATCAATCCCATCCATGCGCTCGAGGAAGAGTTGAATGATGCCATTGACGAGCTTGACGCAACACAGGATGATCTAGCCGCCCTCGAGGATGAGCTGGATGCGACTCAGATTGACTTGGACGCCACCGATGAAGAGCTGAGTGGTACGAGCGATGACCTCGATGCCATGAAATCTCTGAACCTCGTGCTAATGGCGCTGCTCGGAGTAATCGCGATCCTTGCTGTCGTGATGTTGGTCATGTTCCTTAGTCTTCGGAAGAAGATTGCAGGCATGGACAAGAAATCCGTAGTTGAGGGGGAGCGTCCACCGCCTCAGAACTGATCGAGGCACTGCGATTTCAAACCCTTTCCTCGTGAAATCTGCGGTTGGTTCTGGCGACATGCAAACCCGGTTGACTGGGCCAACTCTATCATGAGGAATTGGCACCGAGCTGAACTCATTCTCGACCGATCATACGGCTGCCATCCCCTGCTCTCGGCCGTTGCGTCGAAGTTTTCGGGAGCACTCTTCGTATATATAGTCAGTATACCTAAAGGGTTAAGGCCGATGACGGCGCTTAACCGTCTCGGATTCTAGGGGAGTGAGCGTATTCACCGATATCCGATACCGAAGGTTCTGATCAGCATATCAGTGGCCGCCGTCTTCGTCCTGTCTCTGCTTACCGGCGTGACGACGGGGAAGACGGAGGAAGTGTCCGTGGAGAGCGTGGATGAGGAGACAAGACAGGTCGCCAAATGGTCGGTGCTCGTGTACCTCGTCGCGGACAACGACCTCGACCAGTACACAGAGGAGGACTTCCAGGAGCTCAAGGACGGAGGCTCGAGCGACTCTGTCAACGTTCTGATACTGGTCGACAGACTGTACGATGAGGCGTATCTATACTACATCAAGGACAACGAAATGGTGGAGCTCGAGAGCCTTGGCGAGGTCAACATGGGAGACCCTGAGACCCTGAAGTGGTTCGTCGAGTACAGCGACACCAACTTCCCGGCGGAGCACATGCTGCTCTACTTCTGGGACCACGGCACGCCGACAGGCGGCGTCGGCGTCGACACGACGCTCCCTGGAAGCGAGCCTGGGAGTGACTGGGACTGGTTGTCCCACCACGAGATGATATCCGCCCTCGCCGGACACCACCTGGACATCATCGCGTGCGACGAGTGTTCCATAGGTCAGATGGAGACCCTCTACGAGTACGCATCCAAGGGGCTCGACGTCGACTACGTCGTCGCCAGCGAGAGCTACATCGGATGGCGCGGGTTCTCGTACGACAAGATCCATCAGAGGCTGGTCCTCGACCCGGACATGGATGCGCTCGAGCTGAGCATGGCCATCGTCGAGGAGTTCACCAACCTGTTCAGCGTGGCGCCGTTCAAGAGCGAGATCCTCACAACGCAGTCGGTGTTCGACATGTCGAAGATCATCCCGCTCGGGAACGCCGTGACCGCCATGGCAACTGCCCTGGCGGAGGACATCGATTCCTGTCGTGACATCGTCAAGAAGGCCCAGCTGAACTCCATTATCCCCTGGGGTGCGCGTCTGGAGAGCTGGATAGACCTGCCTACGTTCGTTGACTATGTCATGGAGAACGTGGATGGGGACAGCTCGGTCTACAAGGCGTGCGAGGCGGTGATGGACGCGTATTTCGAGACTATGCTCGGGATGGGCATCACCAAGAACAGCGAGAATTATGGATACCAGGGCATGGGCATACTGTTCCCCGCGAGCCACAACTCCTACACGGTGCCATACGCCGAGTCGGAGTGGGGCGGATTCAACATCTATATCACCTTCGAATTCCCGAACATGGGCTGGTGGCCGTTCCTGGAGACCTATTGGGGCGTTGCCTAGAATCACGGCAAGACACATGAAACCCCTTTCGCCTTTCCCAAGTCCTGGGTTGCTGAAGTGCAGGATAACGCATGCAGAACTCGATTGACTGGCCAGTTTCCATCGCAGGAAATTGGCGCCGAGCTAAACTCTCTGTCAGCCTCTCTTCTCTCCAATTCTTCGGCATCTGTCGTCAAGCTCCCGAGCAAGATGGAAGTACCGTGAAGTCAATTACACTAACGCCTCGAGGGTGGTTCGAGGAGGAGGTGAAAAGAGTGAGAAAACTTGTATTCGCATCGCTCACTGCTTGTATGCTCGCACTCATGTCAATGTTGTCCGCCCCGGCAATTGCTGGACCGTGTTGCGGTGAGGCTCTTAAATGCACCATAGACCTGGAATTTTCAGGCACCGCATGGGAAGGGACCATCACCGGTGACATCAATGGAGAGCTGCAGCTCATTGAACGGCCGGCAATCTGGATTGGTCCAATTCAGCACTACTTCGAGGACTTCGTAATCACGATCGGAGAGTATACCATAGAGGGACCGAACAGGGGCGTTTGGAACTCTGGGACTCTTGAGTTCAAGTACACAGGCCTGGTGACGAAAGTGACGGGCGAAGACGACGCTTGGGACTATCTGGTGGGGTGGAAGACTCATGGGAAGGGTGACACTTCGGACCCCTTCTCGGGAGACCCATTTACTGCTGAAGGCACAATGGTGTTGGTGCCACCGTGAACGCTTGCCCAGCTGGTGCAAGCACTGCGTGGAATATTCCATTAAACTCTTTCCTTTTCTCCATTCTCTACCCATATTCTCCTCCTACGAGCCTTGTGCATACTTGAACGCTAGCTCATTTCGATCAGAGGGTTGGCAAACCGACCGCATATCTCCCACTTCCTCGTCGAAAGCCAAGAATGATAATACACCTCGGACCGGATTTCCCTCTCGAGTGGTATTCATGTGGGTTCTTCTATTGGGATGGTCTCGTCGTTTCGGCGAAGTGCAGGGAGCAATTGGATGAAACTGGAACGCTGGCCATTTCTCGTTCAGATGATCATTATGCCTCGATTGGGCCCCTCTTGTCTATCTCTCTAGTCACAATGCGATGTTACGCCCTGGAGGGGACTTTGAATGACTGAATATGCAAACCTCTCCGAAGGAATCTTGATTCATCACTTCGATACGCTCCCCTGATTCTGAGTTGCCATTTTCAGTGGACACTAGATGGACGTTCTGATATTCATCATAGCCATCCAGCGTCATTCTGATGGACTTCGTTTCGTACCCATCTGCCTATACGGTCATCGTGTATGTTCCATGCGCCACACCCATGCCCTTGGGGTTCCGGGGAAAAGATGTTAGGGTCCCAAACCTTACAGGCATCCCATGTCAGCCGCGACCCCTTCGACTGACGAAAGGAGATGGTACTCACGAAGCAGGGACGAGGTGTTCTCCGACCTCGGGAGCTCGCCCCAAGGCCTTTCATCGGAGGAGGCCGCGAAGAGGCTCGAACGATACGGCCCTAACGAGGCCGTCCGCGAGAAGCCCAAAGGGACCTTCTACTACGTGCTGAAGCAGGTCAATCAGCCCCTGATATACGTCCTCCTGGTGGCCGCTGTTGTCACTTCGTACCTCGAGGAGTGGATTGACACCGCGGTCATAATCGCTGTCGTTGTTGCGAACGCGGCCATGGGTTTCGTCCAGGAGAGCAAGGCCGGGCGTGCGATCGAGGAGCTGCTGAAGTTCTCCGTGACCACGGCCAAGGTGAGGAGGGGTGGAGTGCAGGCCTCCCTATCCGCGAAGGACTTGGTGCCAGGGGACATAGTGATCGTGCAGGCTGGGGACATGCTCCCGGCGGACATGAGGTTCACATACGTGAAGGACGTCTTCGTCGACGAGTCCATCTTCACGGGGGAGTCCCAAACCGTACTGAAGAAGGTCGACCCTCTCAAGAACGAATGGCTCGTTCCAGCGGACCAGGTGAACATGGGGTTTTCGGGGACCATCCTGACCAGGGGCAGAGGGGAAGGGGTCGTCGTCGCGACCGGACCAGCCACCGAGATAAGCAAGATCTCCCTGGACCTGAAGGAGACCAAGAAGGCCTCGTTCCCGATGATAAGCAGGATAAACGAGCTCGCCAAGGTCATCTCGATCATGGTCGCGGTCGCTGCCATATTCACATTCGCGATAGGGGTCGTCAGAGGGTATGAGACGATCTACATGTTCAGGGCCTCCGTTGCCCTGGCAGTGGCCGCCATCCCCGAGGGCCTGCCCGCGCTCGTCACGGTGGTCCTCGCCGCTGGGGTGCGGTTCATGGCGAAGAGGAACGCGATTGTCCGGAGCCTCCCGGCCGTCGAGGCGCTCGGCAGCACCACCGTGATATGCTCGGACAAGACTGGCACTCTCACCATGAACGTGATGACCGTCGTGAAGGTCCACGCCGGAGGGAAGGACTACGACGCGGACCCGCCGGACTACTCATGCGTGAGGCACTGCGACTACCCGGGGAAAGTCTCGCCTGGCACCGAGCCCGACCTGTACGACACCCTGGCCGCGGGCATGATGTGCAACGACGCCGTGATAAAGGACGGGAAGGCGGAAGGCGACCCGACCGAGACCGCGCTCATCATGGCAGCGAACTCGACGGGGGTGCAGGTGAGGCTGCAGAGGATCGAGGAGATTCCGTTCGAGACGACAATCGGGTACATGGCGACGCTCCACCACGAGGTCGGGAACAACGTCATCTTCGTCAAGGGCGCCCCTGAGACGGTCATTCGCAGTTGCGCGCGCGCACTGAGAGGCGGCGAGGAAGCCGCCTTGGACAAGGCCGCTCTCTTCGCGAAGGCGCACGAGATGGCGGGAGAGGCACTCAGAGTCCTCGCAGTCGCTATGAAGGAGGTGCCTTCCACGAAAACCACCCTGGAGCAGAAGGACATCGAGGGTCTCACGTTCCTGGGGCTCGTGGGGATGCTCGATCCCCCCAGGCCGGAGGCGAAGCAGGCTATCTTGTCCTGTCAGGAGGCGGGGATACGCGTGCTCATGATCACGGGCGACCACGCGGCCACCGCCACGGCGATAGGGAAGGAACTGGGGCTCATGAATGAGAGGACCAGGGTCGTCACCGGCCAGGAGATCGAGGGAATGAGCGACCAGGACCTCGCGAAGGCGGTCAAGGAGTCTGACATATTCGCCAGGACGTCCCCCGAGCACAAGCTGAAGATCGCGAAGGAGCTGGTCTCCCAGGGTGAGGTTGTCGCGATGACTGGCGACGGGGTGAACGACACCCCTGCGCTGAAGTCCGCGAGCATAGGGATCGCAATGGGCGTGAGCGGCACGGACGCCGCGAAGGAGACTGCGGACATAGTTCTCAAGGACGACAACTTCGCTACCATCGTCGCAGCGGTGGAGGAGGGCCGGGACGTCTACAGCAAGGTCCAGAGGATAATCGCGTGGGCCATCCCTACCAACATCGGCGAGGCGCTGATGCTCATCATCGCTATCACGCTCGGCATCGTGCTGCCGCTGATGCCGCTCCAGATCCTGTGGATCAACCTCGTGACCGCAATCGCCCTCGCGATTCCGCTCGCGTTCGAGCCGAAGGAGGAAGGGCTGCTGACGAAGCCGCCCAGGCCGCCCGCCGAGAGGCTCTTAACAAACACCCTGATCAGGAAGTTCGTGATCGTCTCCGTCCTGATGGTCATAGGCACCTTCGGCATATTCTACACATACGAGCACAGGGGGGAGTCCATCGAGCTGGCGAGGACCGTCGCGCTCAATACGCTCGTGTTCTTCGAGATGGTCTATCTGTTCAACAGCCGGTCGCTCACGGAGCCAGCGCACAAGGTCAGCGTGCGGTCGAACCCGTGGATCACAGTCGGGGTCGTCGCGTGCTTCGCGTCCCAGCTCCTGGTGACGTACTTCGCCCCGCTCAACAAGATGTTCCACACGGAGGCATTGGCCCTCGTGGATTGGGTCATCGCCCTTGCAATCGCGAGCTCCGTATTCTTCGTGGTAGAGGTCGAGAAGTACGTGATGAGGCGGAGAGAGAGGCTCGGCAAGAAGGGCAGCAGGCGTGGCAGCACAGCCTGAAGGGTCCAGCCTCCCGCGCCCCCTCCTTGCCCGAACGGCTACACCTGTGTTCATAAGCAGGCCTGGTGGTTCCCCAAGAGCGCCGCACTGTTCGGGACGCGGTTCTGCGGTTATTTCAGGAGATGAGGGAGTACTTGGCCACCACCAGCATCACTGAATGTGAGGTCATCGTTCTCCACATAACGAGGACCGGGGCGATCAGCTACTGTACCGATGGAATGTGGGGGAAAGTGAAGGCGGATGTCAGAATGGCCTGGAATCGTTTTCCGTATACAGAATTCAGGGCCGCCTTCGCGCAGATGTGCAAGGATAGAGGGGCAAAGATGGAATCCGTCTCACGAGCACTCCGACACATGACAAGTCGAACCACCGAGCTATACTATGCAAGAATCAGGGCGGAGTATGCATTTCGTGAACTCGAAAACGCATTCTCAAATTTCACCGAAAAATGATGAACCCGCATCCTGAAAATCCGACATGAAAAACACCAGGCGGGAGCCGTGCAGGGAGCCGGATTTGAACTCAGAAGACTGGCTATATTTCAATCAGAGGTTCATAGAATTTGCACGAAGGGCACAAACCTCTTCCTTTTTCTCATTTATATCCTCATAGTCTGCGATGATGTGTTCCAGGACTCTGATTCTAGCCAAGTTCTAGAAGGCATTCATGAAGACTGCCATAGCGACGATGACACTTAAGACTGACATGGCTATTGCTATGTATATGACTGTCCAGAGTGCGTCACCTATCCGCTTGAGCTCCCTGGGAACGGATTCAATAAATTGCCGCTCGGATTCATCTCTGAGCATCGGGAAATCCTCACATTCGGTGCAGTAATATCGCGAGTGCTTCAGGTTCCAGACGAGATTCTCTCCACATTTCGGACACTTCAACGTATGTTCCCTCGGTCCTGAATTGAAGTCGATGGCTTAAGAGCTTGTCTCAAAGGACCATTTCGTTGCCTGGGTCGGCGTTCAAGATACGATTTCGTTAGGGAATCGGCTGGGGACGAGTTCATACATGGTTCATCTTTTAAGTTTGTTCGGGCTAATGCGTGCCCTGCGGACGCGTTATGAATCACATTGATTCGATACGAATTTCGTCGTTACTCAGGCCACAGTGCTTGATTAATCGTGAAGCCAAACTCACCTGTCTCCTCTCGCTCGCATGCTTCTCCACCCACCATCCGTTGTTGAGTTGTTCAGGCATGAAGAATTCATTTCCTCTCGGATGTATTGGCTGCATGCTGACTAAATAACGCTTCTTGCCGGGCCCCCAAGGAATCTTGTTTTTGGTTAAATTGCCTCGTTTGATGAGCTCGTTGGCGACAATCGCTGGAATCTGACTGGACTTTTCGAATGGAGCCATTCCTCCAAGAAACACAAGTTTCCTGACCGGTCTTGCAGATGAAGCCATCCTTCCTGGTCGAGTCTTCCTAAAGCGAGGTGGTTCCTCAATGACATCCATGTCGAAGATTATTCTATTCCGACCCCCATCTTTGGAGACATAGGCTCTGAATATTGACCAATTGAGGTTGAAGTTCCACTCGTCCTTCAAATCATCTAGCTCTTCTGAATATTCATCGATTATGATGGCGATGTCTGGTTTATTCTCGACTATGTCAGCTATGAATTTGTAGTAATTCGAGACAATGCGATGCGATTTGAACTTCTCAAGAATCTCTTTGGATTGCTCACACTTCTTGAATAGCCGGTCAGCAAAATCCTTCCTATTCTTCTTCCAGGCTTGCGAGAATTTACTTACCTGAGGGTTGACATGGTCATGAAGGGAATGAGAAGCTAGTTCGACCTCCACGATTATCCATTTCTTCTGGTCTAATAATATGACGAAGCCATCAGGAATTCCCTTTGCGCCTGTTTCCCCCCTACCCGCTCCTATTCTCCTTCCTGGAAACCATACCGCCTCATCTCCAAAAATGAGCTCGAAATTCCTTTCCACATAATCCTGCAGTTCTGCTTCATCTTTGTATTTGTGCGGATAGAAAAGTTCTCCATTCATCTCCAGTATCTTCACTTGACCACCACATCTAGAAGTCTGACTGAGGTACTTATATTATCCTCGATTGTGCCATGCATCAGTTCTGACGTTAGGGCATCCATTCAATGATAGCTTGGATATGCAGTGATTGTCCTGCGTCTCGGGTTGTCAAGCACTATCCAATTTAGCAGCCACGAATTCGTATTGTCCTCTTGCGGCAAATTTGAGAATTCCTCTATCCCTCAGTATCTGAAGCTGTTGCCGTATTTTGGGTTTGATATGTCTGTTTTCTGGGTGAAGTGCACAGAGCTCTCTCTCAAACTTGTAGGCCTCTGCAAGTGTGAACTGGTGCTTATCGAGGGACTGAATGCACGAAAGGACATCCACAAGCCATCCTCTGGATTCAGGTGCAAGGTCCCTCAGAAAGGCTAATTGCCTCCACTCAGCTCTTACTTCCGAAGGTTTCAATAGCATCGAGTCTTTCACGGCGAATATCCGTCCAGATGTTGGCATTCGGTCAAGGATGATATTGCAGCCAATCCATCCGGCTCTTCTTGCAGAAGGACTCAAAGGCTTCCTCTCCTCAATTGCTGAGACTGTGAGTAAATGACGAGGTATGATGAGCAGATTCTGAACTATCCACTCCTCCTTCGAGTAATGAAGAATCAGGAGATTAGGTGCATTGTCAGTCTTGATAGCCGTTATCATTGCTTCGTACGCAGAATCTAGAATCTTATGTCCAATGGGTTTCGAAAGACTCTTGCATTGATATCCTTCATCACATTTGCCGCATTTGAAATCCAAGACTTTTGTTCCGTGTTCAAGCCTATCCAGAGAATTTGAACTGCACGATGGACAGTACATTTCATTCTCAACCCATGCTTCCGTGATTACACGGGCTTGTTGGGAAGGGCTGTGATATAGTCCACCGATTCTTGGGTCAAGCGCGAGATTCAAGGCAAATCCGCATACTGCATTGAAATGATAAGGTCTTTCTCGCGAAATATCTGCAAGCGAAACGCGTGATGGTCTCCTATTCAGCCAAACGAGACCTTATGAACGCCCTCAGTTTCTCATCCACGCCATAGAATTCGAATACGAGTTCGTTGATTTTGAGTTCGAGGTTCTCGATATCTCTTTTCTCCATCTCTTTTAGGTCCTCTTTGTATTTACGCATGATTATATCGATTTCGTCCTGGCTTCTTGGCATGAGAAGTCGTACTTTCTCTCCCTTCTTAAATCTCCGATTCCTGAGGCACGTGACAACATATTCAGCCTGTTTCTGATTTTCAACCGTGATATTGAGTTCTCCACTCTGGTCATTGATGGCAACTCCTTCTGAGAGGTTTTTTGTCGAAATCAGTTCCAGTAGCTTCACATCGTGTCCAGGTGTGAAACAGAGTTCTTCAAGTTCTATTCCCGGACAATCTGCGAGATACCCTTTGGGGAAATTCAGAGTGCGGTGCTCAATTTCTTTCGTTTCAATAATCAAGGATGTCGCATCTTCAATACCCTGGGCGAGTTTTTTATCTCTGGGCGAATCAGGGTTCTTGATTGGTATCCTTTCAATGTAAGTTCTCGTGAAGCTGAAATATCTGTTCTGAACGAATGGGCTAGTCTTAGAGATGAAATAATTGATGAGCTCCGAGTTCAGTATTCCTAGAAGGAATAAGACTGAGATATTCTTCTTTGGAATGATTGCGATGGCCGAATCCATAATAAAAAAGTCGCCTCCAGAATCCAATGCAAAGCTATTGGTGAGAGCAATCCTCGGCACTACAATCTTCGGACTATTGAGAATTCTGGGCGACCTTTGTCTCCAGAGTGAGTACCATGGCTTGTTCCAATCAGCAATGTTCTTTCCATCAAGGATTCTTGATTCAAGAAGTCTCTTATGTGGTTCCAAGTATCCTTTGAGTCTGGGATGCTCATCCATGTTCAGGACTTGTCCACTATCTGAGTACGGGTAGACTAGGTATCTACCCGACCATTCGATATGCCATCTGTCTATGTCCCTGCCCTTGAGAACTCTCTTTAGAGTGTCCTGTTCAATGCCAAATTCATTCATAGCCCGTTTGTCTATACAGAAGATGTTCTCTCCGCCTTCCCCACCTATTGTGACTCCTTGCATTATCTCTTCCGTATATTGGGCCAGTGTGTCATGGGCAGATATTAAGCTGAAAACCTCTTCTCCGACATCGCTCTTGGGAACCCATGATAGTGGACTGAGTTCATCTTGTTCAACACTGTAAATTGAATAATAACTCGCGCTCGAGTTATCTCCTTCTTCATGGTTGGCAATTCTATCAAGGATATCTTGAAGTCCTAAGTTTTCTGCAAGTCGAGTTAACTCAAAGTATCTGAGCTTGCTTCCACGTCTTCCGCTCTTTTCCAACACGAGAATGCATGGATAGTTTGTGGCGTCTCGGAAGACTTTCGAATCCCCAAAATCAACTATAGTCTTCATTGCAGTTCTGTCTTGTATTAGCCTACGAAGTTCAAATCCATAAGCTACCTTTAGGAATCGGTTTTGGACAATGAATCCAAGCTTTCCTCCGTCCCTGAGCCACCTTATTGAGCGCTCGATGAAGAGCACATATATGTCATATTTCCCTCTTGCAGACATATAGTATTCCGAATACAATTCCTTCGTTCGGTCATCCTGGAGAGTTCCTTTCTTCCCTTTGAGAATGCCACCCCATGGTGGATTGCCAACGACAAAATCATACCCGTTTTCCAATTCTACATAGTTCTTGAGAAGACCGGCAAGCATTACGTCTTCGACGGATTTCACCAATCTTCCGTCTCCGAATTGATATTTTAGAGTTCTTATCGTGGCTAGAAGAGTATTTCCATACGGCTCGAAGAGGGTGACAATGTCGCTCCATTCTTTATCCTCGAGATACTCCTTGAGTCTAGTTGCTAGTTCATCCTTGTTAATCGAATACTGCTCCTCTCTTGCTCGAGATTTAACCGCATCGAATAGCGCTTGAAGAGCGCAAAAGTAGTCTGGTATGCTACTGAGACTCGTCTTTCTCCAAACTGCACTAGGGTTTGGCATTCCGACTTCAATCTCGACAAACTCTCCTCCTCCGACTTCTTTTCTGACTGGCAAGGTGATTCTGAGCTGGATGTTGTCGGGATTCTCATAAAATGTAGTGATATCCGGTTTCATATCTCTTCGTTCGTCCATCAGAGAATCTGTTCTGAATATCGGGATTCTTCTCAGAACAAAGTCCTTCTCTTCTTGTACGGCCTTCTTATAATATGGAATGAGCACAAGCATGAAATGAATCTGTGCCATAATCGTGGCAAACGGATGTATATCGAAGCCGACTATGTGATACTCGTTGCATAGATTCTTCAGAACCTCTCCCCAGCCGCGGTCTTTGGCACGCTGCTCCATGGCGTGAAGGTATCTTCGGAGTGCTTCAACTACGAAAGTCCCCGAGCCACAAGCTGGGTCAAGCAGCCTCTTGCTAAGGATGAATTGCCCATCATAACCAACCTCGTCGAGAATATAGTTCACAACCTCGGGTGGGGTATAGAATTCTCCGAGTGCTTTTCTTGTTTCCTTGTCAAAATAGTTCTGGTAAAGGTCGCCAAGCGGGTCTCCTGCAATCTTCGAGAAATCATATCTATACATAACAAATAGCAGTTTCGATAGAGCCTTGCAGAATGGAAGGAGTCCAACTTCGATTCTGTCCGAAAAGAGGTCTTTTGTTGGCCAATCCTTCATTTGCATGAACTTGTCAGTCCACCAGTAGAATATGTCTTCCTCGAATACAGATTCGACAAGACTATCACGAAGGGCCTCAATCCATTCTGTCGCAAGAATTCCCCATGCTGCCAGGGGGATATCTCCTCTAAACGAATGCTCTCTCATGCCTGATAGGAAGTCATCAAATTTGATGTGTGGGAATTCGTAATCCTCGCAAGCTTTCGCAAGTATCAGTCTAGTGAAGAGGGCATAAGTGGTCTCGAGGCAAAACATGAATTTTTGGAGGTCACTTTCCTTTCTAGTCAAGCCAAATGACTTAAGAATCCGCCCCCAGTTATCAGGTATTCTGTACGGTTTCTTTGCATATGACTTCATCCAGAAATCGAAAGCACTTGTCAAGAAACGCGAATCGCCATACTGCATATCAAAAAGGTCGATGCACCCTTTGAGCAGGTCTGAGAATGGTGATGGTTCACCAAGTCTGAAATCTTCGAGAAACATTTCACGTGACAGTTCATTGGACAGAGTCATTTTCTCGTCAGGGTCTGAGATTTGTTTAAGGTATTCCTGCACTTCATGCGTGGAAGTCAGGTTGTGTTTGGGCTTTCTCAGTTTCTTCAGTAATTTCGAACAATCATCCTCATTGATGTCGTGCAGGTCTCGGTCGAGAATCGTGTGGTGATTTCTTCCTATCCTCTCATATACGACTATGTGAAGGCCATTTATGAGAATGCCATATCTTGCTCTCAATGGTAGAACGTATCCCTCCCAAAGTTGGCTCAAATGGCTCTTTAATTCAGTTGGGTCACTTGGTTTCTTGAATTCCACGACAAATGTGATTCTTCCAAGGTCATCAGAGCACTGTATATCTGTTCTTCTACCAGATGTTCGAAGCGTCTTTTCCAGCCGAATGTCTCTGCCTATATCTTTGTAACCTAGTGTGCCGAGGATAACGGTCTCTTTAAAAATGCTCCTCAGTTCCTCTTCGGTAAGCTTGTCCGTCCTGGCTCGCGTTTTCTCAAAGAGCCTATTCAGGCCATCCATTATCTTGGCTTCGTCATGAACCATCCGCTTGCAACCGTCGAGTTGATTGCACTTCGGTCATATATACTGTTCATGTTCAGGGGGATTGCATACACTGCAGGGTTTGGTATCCTCCGCGAACACTCCATCTTGTCAGTGTCATTGCCCTGTGGTATGACCTTTCTCACTGTGTCTATTAGGTACATCCAGAGGACTGTGAACCCGTTCCGATGACTTCTTTGCTCGATATTATTGGTGATTGGTGTGGACCCTGTGGGGTCTTGACCTTGTTTAGCCAGAAGTCCTTTTTCTGATTTCAATCAGAATGGAAATGAAGCGTCAAACGGCGTTGAAACTCTATCGAATTCGAAGTCATAATGCGGGTCAACTCCCATCAGTGTCAAGGGGTTCGGGAAGAATGCAGCGAACTCTTCAATCGGTCTTATCTGAACTTTCCGCCTCAATACGTCTTTCCACCTGACCGATACGGAAGTGAAGTAGCGCCTTTGGGCAGACATTGACGATTACGCTAATCGCGGCATCACGTGCCTTAATCGCTTCTTCACTAGAGACTTCCTTCCCTTTATGGACAACCGCGTCTCTGACCTTTTTCAAATCCTTAATCCATCGGCTGTGCAGCTTCTGGTCAACATCCGAGAGGGACTTCCCATTCGCTTCTCTTAACCATATTGAGCATTTCTCCTCAATGCCGCGCCTCTGAACCCAGTCTATGGTTGTCTGATGCACTCCTTTCGCTTGCAGGGCATGTTGAAGGTGTTCGGAGATGAACAACTCGACTCCTGATTCAAGGGCAACAATCTCAGACCTGTGTTCTCCTCTGGCTTGATGAGACTTCGAGTCTGAGAGAAGTCTTCTCCATAATGGAACAGATAGGTCATCGTAGTTACCATACACCAGCCAATTGATGGTGTGATTAGCTGAAGTATGTGCTTCTCCAGCAGAAGAACTCAGTATCGAGAATCCAGATGCATGAATCAGCGCCGGAGCGACAATTACAGGGCTCTGCGGTGTCAAGTACACCTCAGGACGACCAGCAAACTTATCCTGAAGTCTGAAGTCCTTCTTCAAACCAGCAACAATGGTCGTCGTACCAATGGCGCGGGCATTGAACTCAAAATCGCGCATTACAAATGGATTCTCAGACTTGAATGATTCTTTCACTCCCTCAAAGAGGCTGAACTCTTTGCGGCATACATTACACTCGATGGACCGAGCGAATGGGTTCTTCTCCATTTCAGGGTCGGTAGCGTAGGGTATACTCCAGCTGTGAGCAGCGTTCTTGTGTTTTGGGTCATCCAGCCAGATACAGGTAACACTCCAATTCGCTGCGGAGCGCCCCATATGGGCATGAGTTCCGCTTCCCTCAGATACTTCGCCAGCTTGCACATACCCCGATTGCCTTCGCTGCTCTAAATCCTTTCATTCGCCCAGACGTCCTTTTTCTGATTTCAATCAGACGTGGAACTGGCTCAGACTCCATTTCTCATCCCGCAATTTGACTATTGGCTCCCGAATAGTGCGAAACAAAGATAGCGTCGGAGCAATATGGCTTCTTGTCTGGTGTAACTGTGAACATAAGGATTGTGCCAGGTATGGCTATTGTTCTCTGTCTTGTAGTTGCTATGTACTACTTCTTGATAGAGAAGCATCCTTGGGCTGGCGTTGTCTGCGTTGGCGTCATTGTGATTCTGCTTGCTCCATCGCACATAGGAATCGCTAAGACCTGGGAACAACAGATTCTCATGGTCATCATTGGCGTTGTCATTGTCTTCCTCGGAGCATGCCTTGACCAAGGAATTCAACATTATTGGCTTGGCGATGATGAGCCACCACAATATCCATTCCCCGACAGATAGCTGGTTGAAATCCATTGAAATCAAGGCTAACTCTCTAGGTCGCTGAGAGTTTTGAGGTCAAAGAACATTGTCTTAGTCCCGTAATTCTGAATTCTCTGTTTTTCTCTCCTTGTTTCAATTACGTACTGGAAGCCCATCTTCTCGTAGAATCCAAAGGCATTTTTCTTTGCTCGAACTAGAAGGAGTCTTATTCCGGATTGAGTGGAGCAGTGAAGCGCATACATGGCTATCTTCTGAATGATTGCCGTGCCGAGTCCCCTTTTTTGCCATTCCTTGCTGACCGCTAGTCGACCTATTGTTATTGCAGGTATGCCCTCAAGTCGCATTTCGTTTGGCAATGAGAAACCGGTGTGTTTCTTGACGTATTCGGTTCTAAGCTGGTCATTGCTTATTGTATAGTATGCGACGAGCCTACCTTGGTGATATACCAAAGTTGTCCTACCAACTTTCTGCTTCTCGTATGTAGCAACTTCATCGCTGCATAGGAAATCATTCAATTCTGCGATTCCACAATCAAAGGACTTTACTTCGGCAGTATCAGCTTTGAATGGTTCAAACTTGAGTCTCTCTATTTCAAAATCCGGCTCATCGAAGTTCGAGCCAGAAATGTCGATTCCTCCTCAAATAGGCTATTCCGGTGGGAATCGTTCCCTGGCCTGTGTGTAAATCTTCTTCTGCGCAGGATTCAATTCAAAGCTCTCAAGCTGCTTCACAAACTGCTTTGCATCTTTCGCTTTCAGCGCAGGAATCGGCTCGGGGTATGCCACCGCTAACACCACCAGTATTACTACTAATACTATTATCACAACAACAACATTTGTTCCTATTAAGCTTTATGGCATCAATGTGTAGAATTGAGACCGAAGCGCTCCGGATGTGACGTACGTAACTGTACGTCAATGTCTGAGCGACAATGTGACGTTATGCCATCATTGTATCTTGCTCACCCTGTAAAGAAGATACAGACTTAAGCAACCCATTATGAATGCAGCTATGAGGTAGACATAGACCAGTATCTTATTCTCAACTTTGAACCCCGTCACGCTCAACATGCTAAATGCTAGTGCAACAAATACGAAGGCGGACGATACAAGAATCCAGCTCTTATTCTGTTTTTCCATCTTTTCAAGCTTTGTCATCAACTGTTGATTTGTGACCTCTGTTGGATTGATTGGTGTTGATTGAATCCTAATCACCAATTCCGAATCGATTTCGATGGCTTAAGGACTTCTCCTCTATGTTGTGTCCGCATATTCCCTGAAGAACTTCTTCATAGAATCCTGAACCTGCTGAATGGTATCGCTTACCTCACGGAATGTCTTGCCTGCTTTCAGGCTACTTTGCACGATAATAGCCGTCAGAGATAACAGATGCGCATCAAGGATTATGTCGACTTCATTTGCTGAAATAGGCTGAAGCCACTTTCCATTCTCATAGTCGACGTATAAAACCCGCTCCCGTTCTCCATCGAATTCTCTTCGGAGTGTTTCCAGGTGGGACCTATATCGTTCGAGAGAATCCTTATCCTCCGATTCCTCGAATTCAGCAGTCCGTGTCTTCAATAACTCATCAAACCAATCAATAGCTACAAGTCCGATTGCAGCAGCTTCCGAACCTTTGCGTTTATGGCTGTAGAATCCCGTGATGGTGATTGCCTTGCAGCCATTGGATTCTGCCGCTATCATCTCCTTGATTATCCGAATCATCTTGCCCGCCTCGTCTATTGCGTGGATGATGAGTACGTAAGCCTGTCGTCGGTGAGCAGTCTCATCGTTCATGTTGAGCAGGTACGATGCACTTCGCACCAACTCAATCACGTTTTGAGCAATCTTTTCACAACCCTCTCTCGCGTGCTCGACTGGCATACTCACAGACTCCACGAATATCCACCGCCCGTAGTCCGAATCGCTCTCGATGACTTTAGGTTTTTCCAGATGAAATTTTAAAGGAAGTGTGCAATTCCTATGCATATATATGCAGATTCAATGAAGAAGGATTATGGGTCCAGTATAATGTATTCAAGAATCGTGATTATGAGGACAATTGCAAATACAATTGGGACAACCATTGCCTTGGCATCTGTCTTCCGTTCTCCCAGTGCCCAGTCAAAATAGTTGAACAGAGCCATTCGGGACTTCCTATTCCTGAAAAGTGCCAATATCATTAGACCAAAAAGTGCAGATATTGAAGCATAGACCATGTTCATTCTCGTGCTGGATACATCATCTTGGGATAAGAGTGTGAAATATGTAGATATGTAGACCGTAATCCATATTCCAAGCATTGCATATCTGCGCCCGTCCATATTCGCTGATTGGTTCTTCAGATATGCATTCTCCTTCGATTCGATGAGTTCTGATGATTGAGAACTCTTGCTTCGCTTTGTTGAGTTGCATTGAAGACAAGGACTCAACTCATTCTTCGCTTGGTTTGGTATCTGGAAGATGACTGAACCACACTCTGAACATTCCATTCGCTCTAGCTCCATATCCTCGCCACCCATGTCAATTAAGTCTGGGGTATTGAATCTTCGCATCAGACCCAAAGGCTCTAGAATTCATGTAGCAATGCCAATATAATGTTTCATAGTTTTTTTCCTGATATCCTCCCCATTAGAATCACGCAGGTATGGTCACAATCTATTCAGTAATTTCTTCAAATTATGGATTCTCATTCTCACATGAGGCGTCGTTGTTGGAGGAGATAGGATGAAATCTAATACCAACTTCGGCACATCACCCCTGCTATATACTAAAAAGACATAGTTTTTGAACGCATCGGGCATCTTGAGAACATTGAACTCATTGTCGGTAAGCTCTTCATCACGTGCAAGGTCCATTACTGGCAAAAATATGCTCGGTTCTCCCAGGGATGATGAAAGGCGAATCAGACATCTGATTGAATTCTCTCTTGAATACTGTGGGGCATTGTGTGCACGGACAATCTTCGCCAATGAATCTCGCAGGATTTTATCTTCAAGCACCGAATAGTCACGCAAATTGCAGTTATGAATTATCATTGCCTCAAGATGTTCAAAGAATGGTCGTCCAATGAATTCATGGGGCATATCTCTTCGGACATATTCATCAAGGATTGAATATGTCCATTTTATGATGGCAGGATTCCCATAGAATCGGTCAAATCCAAATAGGTCCCTGAGGTATGCGAACTGATTGATATATGTATCACGTTCATCGGTCGTTTTCGCAGAAGCGAACGCATCGAAGAGTATCTTAAGTTGCATGTTCTCTCTTACATTTAACATGTCTATGACGCTGCTTTCCTTAAATTGAGTATTTCCAAAGCGGATTGAAACTTCATCCCAGTAGCTCTTTGGAAATGGCAGATTTTCAATCGCATCAACAGTATCATCATGCTCCGTTCTAATTCTTCGAAGAAATTCGGGGAGGTAGTCTTCAGTGATGAAATCAATCCAACAAGTCGAATCATAGAATTTTGCATTGATTTCCTCACGTTCGACCATCAGCTGAATATGATGCTGTCTAATTAGTTCAACATCATCATCTGGTCCCAATCTGGCTTCAAACATTTGCCCATCCAGCACAACAACAGGGCAATAGATATCCGTTGTAGCATCGAATGAGTGGGGTCTGAATTTATCCCACCTCTGCATTAGAAATTGTATATAGAGCGTTACTGATTGAATTGCCTCGAATATTGAAGGCTCTTTCTTCTTGTTCTTCCCTTTTGTCTCACCAAAGACCTCGTCATATGAGATGCATTGTGGTGCTATATGGTCAAAATGATGATTCTTGCTGCAAATCGGGTATTTGAATATCAGTCTCTCGTCATATGCAGTTCGCGCGGATTTCTTCAGGTAATCATCGAAGGTGCTCTTGTATTTCACTCCAATCGGGCCATACATCTCCTCAGTATTCCTGCTTGAGAAGAATACCCATGAACTTGAATGCGCCTTCTTGCATTCAATGACAAGATTCGTTCTTGTCACCTGATTGTGTCGTTCTCTGTCTGGAACTGCAGTATAGTAGGTTGCATGGACATCTATCTCCTTTAGTACCCCATCAACCATGTAATGTCTATTCGGCAAAGCAATTTCAGCCACTTTGCTGCATTCTCTAATGACTCTCAATTCCAAGGGGAACCCACTTCTCTTGATGTGATTCTTGACATTCTCTTCGAAGCGAATCTCTCCCAAATTCCCACGACTCCGCACCCGCTATTGTGTTGGAGATGTAATAGATATTGGCAGCCTATGATTCCAGGTCATTTCTCGACATATATGATTGACTCACGAATCTCTGAGGATACCTTTGGTTCACCCTAGTAACTAGGGGAAATGGGCCATTTTTATAATTTCCGGGAGTCGCCGAGACACTACCTGCTTGATGCGGTCGCCAGTAAGGTTGAACCTAATTTATATCAGTTGATAATTATATCTGTCCGTGAGTGGCTCTAAATATCGCTTTAAAGGCCATTTCCTTTGCGTTTACGGCGTTCAATCCAGAATCCGGTGTACTTACACCCTGATTTCCAGAATCGAATCTAAATGCTTTTAATATGGGTGGGTGAATATAATACTGGTTACTCCTCGCCGCATGAAGCTATAGCTATACTATACAATAGTCACGAACTCATCGTACAACAGATAGCCACATGATACAGCTACCTGCACACAGTAAGACGGGTGTGTTGTTGGTGGTTCTATTGGTAGTTCTTGTTGTTGTCTTAGTTTTGAGGTCGCCCAAAATCTCTCTCTGAGGTTACCAGCCCTAGGAGGGGGGTCGACGAGCAAGCGAAGCCCCGGGGTGGCAGCATTCGTGCGTTCCTTCAATGGTCATCAATGACCTGAGTGTCTATTAATCAATCAATCAATCAATCTATCTATCTATCTATCTATCTATCCAGCTATCTATCCAAAGCCCTGCTATCTGTCTATCTATCGCTTCTTACTTACTAGCTATGTGATTGTTCATTGTCTAGGATTTTCTTTCTAGATTGCGCTGAGATTCGATTAGGGGAGTTATTCGTGAAGATGTCTCAGACATAGGTCTCGAGCCTGGCTCATGCTGGCTCCACAGAATTTGGTTCTAAATCGAGGGTCAAAGATTGGAATATGTACGTGGAAGCCACACGAACAATGACGGAAGTCCAAAATGGTTGATGTCTATTTGGATAATAATCGAAAACAGATTTATATATCAACATTACCATATTGGTTTGGAAACCCATTAGGTCTGCAGAAACATGCAGACTGGCTAGAGTGGCGTCCTGAGCCTTTTGCTTGTATGCGAACCGAGGGAAGTGGACCCCCTGAGGAGCCAATGACTGATGGAATCAGAGCCTTGGCTCTGTCATTCTTCTCGGTCATTTGCGGGTTTGGGAGTCAGATGTCATGAAGGCATGCAACATAGAAGCGACTGTGAAGAAGATAAGTACGGAGCCGCGAACGAAGAAGACCCCGTGGAAGCAGTGGGAACTCAAGAAGCTATTTGGCGAAATACCGCTTCGTCAACCCGCCGACGAAGTCTTGGTTTTCAACGCTGAGGCTTCTCTCGGCAGACTATGGCTGAGGAACGGCAAGATAGGTTATGCCTATGAGGCTTGGATGTGGGTCGGCTATCCCATTGAAGTTGATGATGATACGCTTGAACACCCGGGACGGATTCTATTGGAGCTCGAACTGTCGAAGCTCAAGAATGCTGACATCCAAGTCGATGTGTCCAAAGTCAACGGGGAGTTCGTCGTTGGCGCGGGCCCCAAACGCAACATACTATTCGTCTCAAAGAGAAAGCCAGGCAGTGAATAGATGGTGGTGGTTCCAGCGTCTGGGCCTGGTCTTCCAGGCGTCATTCGCCCTATCGATACATTTACGTCTGAGGATGATGATATCCTTTCTGAGACAAGGATATGCGACCATTGTTCGCAGCAACTTGTCTTTGGAGCGGTCTCAGATGCTGAAGACAACGAGAATCGGTATCAGAGCCCTTCGGTGCAAAAGACAGGCAAACATAGACGCGGTCGTCCAAGGAGGGCAAGGTCCATGGGGCGTTACCCCTGGAAATCCTGCACTATTGCCTACCTAGACGCTGTGAAGCCTTACTATGGAGAGAAGACGCTGAAGACGATTGAGAGAGGCTTGAAGATAATTGGGCTGGCGTTTGATGAGCTACATGAATGTGGCAGAGCATCCACCGCTAACCCTAAGAAAATGGCGATGAAAGACGTCGAGGCCTTTCTTGAATGGATGAAGAATCGCAAGACCATTCGTGGTATTGGTCTTCGTCCAGCAACACAGGCGAACTACATAGGTTACCTGACCAACCTTCTGAGATGGGTCGAGAATCCGGTCATTGACCGTATGAAGATGCTCAACCATGTTCGTCTTCCACAGAAGGTCTCTCCAGAGGTGAAGGTTCTGTCGGAGACTATGGCTAGGCAGCTCGTCGATTCCTTGGAGACTATGCCTGAATGGGAAGGCTGTGTGGCCAGGGCCATGATAGCTATCTATCTCTATTCAGGCCTCAGACGTTCGGAGCTCAGACTTGCTAGGCTGCAGGATGTGAACACAGAGACCTGGCAGATACTCGTTGCCCATCCAAAAGGAATGAACAAGTGGGCTGCCGAGGCTCTTGCCCCAATCCTGCCTCCGGCTCGTCAACCGTTGCTCGACTTCCTTGCAGAGCGAAAAGAGTATCTTGAGAAGTATGGATTCACAGAATGCGAACCCCTATTTCCGTTCATATCGGACAGTGGAAGACTAGATTACTGGTCGGACGGGATGTGGGGGAAGGCCAAGGCGATGGCTGAGACGCATTCTCGAATCAAGTTCAAGATACAGCAGCTGCGAGCGACTTTCGGACAGATATGCAAGGATAGAGGCGTTGGGATTGAGTCTGTGTCGAAAGCTCTGCGTCATAAGACAACGAAGACCACAGAACTGTACTACACCCGTATCCGAACGGACCATGCTTTCAGAGAGTTGGAGAATGCGTTTTCGGACTTCGACAACACGAAGAACCTGTCTTTTCTATAACCCCTGAATTGAAAAGTAGCCAGTATCGGCGAAGTGCAGGGAGCCGGATTTGAACCGGCGAACGCCTTCACGACTAGACCCTGAATCTAGCGCCGTTGACCAGGCTTGGCTATCCCTGCTTTGGGAAGATGTGATTATGGTTGCCGTATAAATAACTCTGTCTGCACCTCAATGGCAAGGTCTTGCAGGAAACAGAGCCATCTGGTCTCGATGAATTCTACAAATCCTAAATTAGACCCCTCTTCTGGCATATCTTCGACAATTTCGAGACGGCCTTATCTATGTCTTCCTTGCAGTTGAAGAAGTGCACGCCCGTCCTGAACACACCCTGCCTTATGGCTACCTTGACATTGTCAAGCTCTTTGAGCATCTGAACCTCGTCATCCATGGAATCAAACTTCTTCTTCCCACAGAACGCAGTTATGCCCGCTCTCCGTGAGCGGCTCCTCGGAGTAACGACATCGAACCCTTTCGAATCGAGCTGCTCAAGCAGATGATCGTTCAAAGCGTGGATCCTTCCCTCGATGTTCCCCAGTCCTAGCGACCTCAGGAACTTGACGGACTCCGTCAACCCCTTCTCAGGCACCATGCACTCGTTCGCAGCCTCGAACACGCTTATATCCTTGCCAAGGCTGATGCGTCTCTCAGACTGGTCTCCTCCGAGCACGACCTTCTGCCACGCCTCCTTCCTCTGCTCGGCGTCCAGGGCGGTCCACGATACGCACTGAGGTTTCATCTGTGTCGCCGTATCCTTCGAAATGTACAGTATCCCAGAGCCTACCGGTCCCAGCATCCACTTGTAGCCACCTGCGCACATGCCTGCGACATTCTTCCTCTTGACATTGAACTTCATCGATCCAAGTGCTTGGATGGAATCGAGGAACAGCATCGCATCGTGCTTCTCGCAAGCTTCTGCCACACGATCGACCTGCATCTTCTGCCCGGTACCGAACTGCACGTGACTCAGGGTGACCAGGCGAGTCTTGTCTGTGATCGCCTTCTCTATGTCCTTCTCGTCGACGATGCCATCTTTAGACTTGACAGTGACGAGCTTCGCGCCTCCCAGGCTCGCCGCGAGCGCCCATGGGAACACGTTCGCGGGGTACTCGACATCGCATATGACTATCTCGTCCCCCTTCTTCCACCTGACCGCGCCTGCGAACATGTTGATGCCGAAAGTGGTGCTCGGAACGAACGCCACCTCGTTCGTCTGCGCTCCTATCAGGAGCGAGGCCTCTTTCTTGAAGTCCGCGGTGATCTCGTCCTCGGTCTTGTCCCTGGTGATGCTCATCCTCCAGCTCTTCACGAGCTTTTCCATCGCTACCACGGTGGTGATGGGCATGGGACCTCTCCCCGCAGAGCCAAGGAAGATATTCCCCTTCAGCGCAGGGAATGTCTTCGAGACCCACTTCGAGTATGCCGGATCTGATATCCTCTTAGAAACCTGATGCTCACTGATGACCGCGCTCATGCCCGGCGAATTGTCTACCGAGAGGAAAAAGGTTCTCGGACGACAGTCTAGCGAGTAGTCAGGCGGTGGGCATGCGCCCCGATTACTAGCCTTAGCTCAGAGGTCCGTGACCTAATACGGCGTCATCAACGGGTAGGAGTCCTGCGCACCCGCATCGAAGAGGTATGGCGTATCTCCTATCCCGTCCATGTTCGCATCGATGCCTTCGTAGTCGGACCAGTAGTTGCCGCCGCTCGGGTACCCGTCGTCCCACAGGTTGTCGCCGTCGTCGTAGGCTTGGATGGAGTTGTGCATTATGTTGTTATGATACACCTTGACGTTGCCGCACCAGTAGAGGACGACGCCCGCCCCGTTCGTGTTCAGTTCGTTGAGCAAGACCTCGGAACTGCCTACCTTCTCAAGCAGTATCGCCGAGCCCGGGTTGTCCCATATCTGGTTGCCCGTGACGGTCAGACCAGTGATGGGTGTGTCGCGTTCGGTCGACACGACGGTCCCTATCGCAGGGCCAGCACACCCGGTGATGTCGTTCCAGCCGATGAATATGGAGTCCATGCTGTACCAGTCGCAGAGGTAGAACGTCACGCCATCTGGCGAGTAGTAGTACGAATTGACCCACAGGCTCACGCCGTTCCCGCAGTCGGATATCGAGTTGCCTGTGATCTCGCAGTTCGTCATGTTGTCCTGGAGGCGTATGCCTTCACGCACGCACTGTGAGATAGAGTTCTGGCTGAAACGCACCTCGTTGGACTCGGCTGCGAACAAGCCAATGGAGCCAGCGTTGCGCACTACGTTATTGCCTACGGATAAGTTCTCGCAGTTCCACACGGACACGCCCGTTCCTCCGATGCCGATGGGCAGCAGGGGCACGTCGGCGATCGTACAGCCCCATACCGAACTCCCTCCTGTGACTTCGAATAGTCGCACGCCACCTGCGCAGTCATTGATCACGCACTCATCTACGGACAGCATCTGGCACTGAGACACATGGATTGCCGGGGCACATCTCTCTGCGAGTACGTGCTTGATCGTCGCGGGACCCACATCGTAAAGCGATATGCCAGAGCGTACAACTGACTCGTCATAGGTGTCATGAACGTAGCAGTCCATGATTACGAAGATCGCAGTTGTGTGCTCGATCCGTATGCACGCGTTGGCCTGGTTCCCTGACAGTTCGATCTCCCATCCTGATATCAGGTAGGGGGAACTCCACGTGCCGTCCCCTGAGACGACCCCGTTTTGCTCGGTGAAGTCGTCGTCTCCGCTGATTACGATCGGTGACCTGAGGGTGTATGGCGTCGGAGTCGTTCCGAAGCACGGCTCCATGAGTGGATACATGTCGACGCCGTTCTGCGGGACGGTCCTGGGTTCGTCCCCTATCCCGTCTCCGTCCTCGTCGATCCCGAGGTAGTTCGCCCAGTAGTTGCCGCCGACCGGGTAGCCGTTGTCCCAGCGGTTGTTGTACCCGTTGTCCTGGGCCAGAGTCCCGAACCCGATGAAGTCGTTGTGGTAGATGAGACACTCGCTCGTGCTATCGAGGTTCGCGCCGATGGCCTCATTGTTGCTGATCTGGTTGAATGCGATCGTGAAGTCCGAACCCCCGAACATGCCCAGGCCGATGTTGCTGTCCCTCAGCTGGCACGACATGATCGTTCCTCCGTAGCTGTTGGCGATGCTTACCGCATCGTTGGATGAGCCGGTGAACACGTTCATGGATAGGTGCAAGTCCGTGCAATCACGGACGCCAACGGCAGCCGCGTTGCTTGAGGCCTGGCAGAAGGAGATGTTTACGAGGTCCGAGTGCACTGCATTTACGCCATAGTAGTCGTTGTCCGAGAAGACGCAGTCCATGATGAAGCACGTCGAGGAGTATGCGACGGCGATGCCTACATCGCAGTCCGAGAGCGTCAGGCCTCGCACCGTCACGTCGTCGCACAGCGCGATGATGATCTGGCCCGCGGCGATGTCCTCCACCAGGAGGCCTGATTCGTGCTTGTAGAACTTCACGGGAAGGCCGTTGACGGTGTTGCTCTCGTCGAGCGTCAGCGTGTCGTAGCATTCGGGCCCGCAGTTGAGAAGGTACACCCCATCTGAATCCATGGAGTTCCTATACATCTCGATCTCCATCCCGCAATCAAGTAGCAATACGCCCGCTTCGCCATTGTCCGCGACTATGTTATCAGATATGACCCCGAAACCAGAGCTGTAGACGATAATGCCCTGCTGCCTGTTCGAATTCAGATTGCAGTCGACAACAGAGAAGTAGCTGGCCTCGCCGATATAGATGCCTACATATTTGCATTCACATGCGGTCGACCCGCCGATTGTGAGGCCGGGTGTGTTCCTCGAGTGCACGCCGTACCAGTTGCCTGAGAAGTCCGACGCAGATACCTGGACGTCGGAGCTGGACTCAATGTTGAGTCCGATATCGTTTCTGACGGCCGTCACACGCTCGATGGCTGCGTAGGTGCAGTATGTGATCTTGATGTTGCAGATGCCATGGTAGTAATTGTCATCGCCCTCGAGGTCCCCATGGAGGAAGCAGTCCCTGATCACGAACTGGGCGTTCGTCCCGTAGATCTGGATGCAGTGAGTCGTTGTGGAGTAAATCTCCCACCCAGAGATCACGTACGGATCCCCTTCTGTGCCGGAGCCTCCAATCACGCCGTTCTCCTCAGTGAACTCGTCGTCGGATGCTATGGAGATCGGTTCGCGCAGGGTGTATTCCACCGGAATCGAACCGTTTACGCGCTCAGCGAGGATCGACGTCCCAGGCTTCCCGATGTATCGGAAAGTGGCGTAGTAATCGAAGCCTTCCTTGAGCGGAACCTCCTCTGACAACTGTCCAACCTCGGTCACCTCGGATTTCGACACTTTCACCTGATCATTCTCGCGGATCTCATGGACCGTGACCTCGACAGCGGAGCCCCCCAGGTCTATCAGTTCTACTCGCCAGGTGCAGTCCGCTGTGGGCTGTATAGACGTTATGTAGATTGCTCTGTCTGAAGAACCCAGTGTGGACTTGCTAACCTCGAAAATCCTGTTCGGGAACATGCCCGTCTCGGATCCACCCGCGCTCGCTCCAATCGCAGCGAAGATCGCAACGCTCACCATCGCCAACGCTATAATGACAGCTATGACTGACTTCCTCATTCGTCAATTCCCCCAGATATGGTCTTATTGAAAACCGGCGCTGTGCTATATAAGTCATGCCGTGGAATACTGATGTATGAGGGGCACGGGAGGGCGTTCCATCCCGTCCGCGTCATGTGAAAACAGAATGTGGTTTGAAAGGGGTTTACCGCTGGAATCGCTAGAAGATTACCTCTTGCCCTTCGGCGCCTTCATTATCTTCATCCAGCCGCCACTCTCAAACACTGCGAGCTTCCTCTTCGAGAGTGTTGCCTTGAACTCATCCCAGTCGATGATCTCGAGGCGGGGGTTCCTACCCTTTGTAAACTGAACTCCCTTTGTGTCCTTGACACGGCCGGGCTTGATACCCTTCTTCTTCGCGATTTCCATCGCTTTGTCGACACTTATGGGCTCCATAACCATGTGTGTGTTCCTCCTTGTCCTTTCTGGATATGCCGTCCAGGCATAGTCCAGATATGTATCATAATCTGCGATATATAACACTTTGCGCATGCTGGCTCGTCAAACGGGACTATCTGGCTCACCGGGATTTGACGATGTTGCCTCGCAGAGCCAGCAAATCTGGCTCTGTTTCTGCCCTTTCTCGGGCACTCTTTCGGATGATGTTCGAACCTCTGTCGCGGGGGTAGCAGAGCGCTACTGACGGCGCAAAGGTTCATCACACCTGATTGCGATTGCGTCTTGTATCCGGGGCACTTGACGGTCGGCTCTGGTGATTGTTGGAATGAACGGGAGTGATTCGAATGAGAAGTGTTCTTGGAATGATCTACTGCGTCTTCATCGGCTTGTGTCTGATATCTGTGAGCGTTGCGTCTCAGTACGGCCTGGGGGCCGATCCGAACGAGGGCTGGGGCGACGCCGAGTTGATCGAGTACAATGACGCTGGAGGCTCCGAACCGCCTCAGATAGCCGCTGGCCCTAACGGTGATGCATTCGCCGTGTGGGAGCAATGGGACGGCTTCAGGCATAGCGTATGGTCGAACCGATACGTCCTCGATGAGGGTTGGGGACATGCTGAGCGCCTCGATTCCACCGATACCGAACAGACCTCCAACCCTCAAGTGGGGGTCGATGGGTCGGGCAACGCAGTCGCCGTGTGGCAGCAGTGGGACAGCTCCAACTTCAGGAACGATGTATGGTCTAACCGATACGTCGTCGGTGAGGGTTGGGGGACCGCGGAGCTGATCGAGGAGCAATCCGAGGAGGCGGGCCTCCCGAAAGTGGTCGTCGATGCATCAGGCAACGCGACCGCTGTGTGGGAGCAGTGGGACAGCGGCCACAACCACATATGGTCCAACCGATACGTCGTCGACGAAGGCTGGGGAGCGGCTGAAGAGATAGAGTCCTATGTGGAAGACGCTTTCTCGATAGACCTGGCCGCCAACGACAACGGCGAAGTGGTCGCCGTATGGTCCCAGTGGGAAGGGGTGCAGTACAACATATCCTCCAACCGCTATGTCGTCGGAGATGGCTGGGGCACGGCAGAGATCATTTCGAACAGCGACTTGGGCCCCGCTGAACAAGCCAATGTAGCCATAGACTCATCGGGTAACGCGACAGCAGTGTGGTATCAATGGGGCGGTAGCTTCTACGACGTGTGGTCGAACCGATACGTAGTCGGCGAGGGCTGGGGAACCGCTGTGCTGATGGAGGACTATGACTCGGGAGATTCAACCGGGCCTCGAGTGGGGAATGACGGGTACGGGAACGCGTTGGTCGTGTGGATGCAATCGGTCGGATCCGTCTATGACGTATGGTCCAACAGATACGTCGTCGGCGAGGGCTGGGGAGTTCCTGAGCTGGTCGAGACTGACGAGTTGAGTGCCTGGATTCCCATGCTGGCAGTCGACCATTCGGGTAACGCCACCGCCTTGTGGCTGCAATCGGATGGCGTGCGCAACTTCGTATCTTCGAGCAGGTACGTCGTAGGAGAAGGCTGGGGAGCTGCCGAGGCGGTCTCATCCAGCGAAACGGAGTCCGCATCGTACGAGAGGGTTGTTGTGGACGGGCTAGGCAACGTCTTCGCCGTATGGGCACAGTATGACGGTATCCGGAGCAACATATGGGCAAACCAGTACCTATCTCCCGACATCACGCCACCGATCATCACTATCGACAGCCCTTCTGACGGGCTCACGACACAGACGGGAAACGTGCTTGTATCGGGTGTTACAGAGCCGGGTGTGTCTCTTCGCGTGAATGGCCTGCTCATCGGGGTCGAGTCCAATGGTTCGTTCGTCTGCACTGTCGCCCTGGTCGAAGGCACGAACATGATCACTGCGATTGCGACCGATGCCGCGAACAACTCTGCGAGCGTGTCGATCAGTGTGACGTACGTCGATCCTGTTCCGGCCCTGGAGGAGCAACTGGCGGTTCTGCAGGACCAATTGGATGACGCCCTTGCGAACCTCACTTCCGTCCAGAATGAGTTGGACGCGACTCTAGCCGAACTCGCTGATGTCCAGGACGACCTTGACGATGCCCTTGCATCGCTGGAAGCTGCTCAGGATCTGCTTGACCAAGCCCTTGCGAATCTGGCATCTGCCGAGACGCAGCTGGCGGACGCCCTTAGCGACGGAGATATTCTCCAGGAACAGCTGGATGCTGCTCTGCTCAACCTGACCGCCGCAGAGGAGGAGCTGGCGGATGCACTCGACGAAATAACCGCACTCCAGGACGAACTCGATACCGCCCAGGACGAGTTGGCGGGAACCGAAGAGGACCTGGACGATGCCCAATCACAGAACCTTATGCTGATAGTGGCCCTTGCCGTGTTCGCGGTATTGGCCGTCCTGATGTCGGTCATGTACCTGCGCATTCGCAAGAATGCCGCGGACGTGAATGACGATACATCGGACAAGGAGCCACCGGAGGAATGATCGCGGTCTGGAACCCACGATCACATCCGCTGGACATCAGCGATGGTACGTACCTGTAATATATCCGAATACATCATTCGGACAACGAGAGGGTCCTATGTCGCTCTTTGGCTCATCTGGCGTGCGAGGTCTGGTCAACAGTCAAATGACTCCAGAGCTCGCCATGGCGATAGGTATGGCAGTCGGTTCCGATGCCGAGTGCGCAGTGATAGGAAGGGATTCGCGCACTTCTGGCCCTATGATGGAGGCTGCGGTCTCGAGCGGTCTGATGGCCTGCGGGTGCGAAGTATATTCCGCAGGAATCGTGTCCACGCCGACATTGGCGGAGGCTGCGCGCGAGATGAGCTGTGGGGTGATGCTGACTGCTAGTCACAATCCACCCGAGTATGCGGGCATAAAGCTGTGGAACCCGGACGGCATGGGGTTCGGGCTCGAGCAGTCGAAGAAGATCGAGAAGCTAGTCGCGAGCAACAGGTTCAAGGCTCGACCATGGGACAAGGTCGGCACGAGCCATATCATGATGGACGCCGTCGATAGGCATCTCGAGAGGATACTGGCGGGCGTCGGTCACGCGAAGCTGAAGGTCGTGGTCGATTGCGCGAACGGTCCTTCATTCAACATAACTCCTCTCGTGCTCCAGCGCATGGGATGCAAGGTCGTCACCATGAATTCCAACCCTGACGGTCATTTTCCTGGAAGGATGCCTGAACCTACCGATGAGAACCTGACGGATCTCAAGAACACGGTAATATCGACCAAGTCCGACCTCGGCATCGCTCACGACGGGGATGCTGACCGGATGGTCGCGATAGATGACAAGGGCGTGTTCCTGGGCGGGGATCATCTCCTGGCCCTGTTCGCCAAACGGTACGCGAAGAAGAAGGCGGTCGTCACGGTCGATGCGTCGATGGCTATCGACGATTACATCTCTGCCAAGATAACGCGCGTGCGCGTGGGCGACGTGTTCGTGAGCGAGGAGGTCAAGCGTATCAGGGCGGACTTCGGGGGCGAACCTTCGGGCACATGGATATTCCCCGAGCAATCCTACTGTCCCGACGGCATACTGGCGGCTGCGAAGATAGTGGAGATGGCCTCCAAGAAGAAGCTGTCCGAGTTGAGGAAATCCATACCCACGTATCCTACCCTCAGGAAAGCAGTCGATTTCGAGGCAGGTCAGAAGGCCTCCGTGATATCGTGTCTGTCCAAGGAGATGCGCGTGATCGAGTGCGACGAACTCCTTACCGTGGACGGCTTCCGATTGCAGTTCGAGGACGGATGGGCGTTGGTACGCCCATCGGGCACCGAGCCCAAGATACGCATGCTCGCGGAGGCTCGGAAGGCCGAAAGGGCCGCTGAGATAATGAAGGTCATAACCGATGCCGTCAAGAGGTGTGTGAAGTGAAAGGATACATACTAGCCGCGGGCGAGGGTATGCGCATGCGCCCGCTCACATCGAACATTCCGAAGCCTTTGCTGCCAGTCGCAGGGAAGCCGTTCCTGGAGCACAACATAGACGCGCTCAAGAGCGCAGGCATCAAGGACATCATACTGCTCATAGGCTGGAAGGCCGGAAGGATCAGGGAGCATTTCGGGGACGGTTCCGAATTCGGCATACGTGTGGAGTATGTCGAGCAGAAGGAGCGTCTCGGCACGGCCCATGCCATAGGCATGATCAAGGACAAGGTCGATTCCGCGTTCTTCTGCCTGTACGGGGATGTAGTGCTGACGAAGGAATCGGTCAAGGGGCTCATGGAACATCATCTCAAGGTCAAGGGTTCCGTGATGGCTCTGACGTCAGTGTCTGACCCGAGACGCTACGGGTGCATCAGGGTCGAGGACGGCGTCGTCATGGACATCGTGGAGAAGCCAGAGGTGCCCGAGGGGAACATGGTCAACGCGGGCGCGTACATACTGGAGCCGCAGATATTCGATGCCATAGCCGAGACGAAGAAGTCCGTGCGCGGTGAATACGAGATAACTGACTCCTTCAGGATACTCATGTCAAAGAGTCATATCTATACACATATGCTCAAGGGCGATTGGATAGATGTCGCGAGACCCTGGGACATACTGGAGGCCAACCGTATACTGATGGAAGGTCTCGCGACGAAGATCAAGGGTGAAGTGTCCAAGAAGGCGACCGTGGAAGGCCCGTTGCAGATCGGTGCAGGGAGCAAGATACTCGCCGGCAGCTATGTGGTCGGTCCTGTCGTCATCGGTGAGAACACGATAATCGGTCCGAACGCGTATCTGAGGCCCAGTACTTCCATAGGCGATGGGTGCAAGGTGGGCAACTCCGCCGAGGTCAAGAACTCCGTCATCATGAATTCCACGAAGATACCGCACCTGAGCTATGTCGGCGACAGCGTCATAGGCGAGCGGTGCAACTTCGGCGCGGGCACCAAGGTCGCGAACCTAAGGCTTGACGAGAAGGAAGTGTACGTGGTCATCGACGGCAAGAAGGTCGGCTCAGGCAGGAGGAAGCTAGGCGTCATCATGGGAGACGATGTCAAGACCGGCATCAACGCCACCATCGATGCGGGCACAATCATCGGCGAGAACTCGTTCCTTGGCATGGGCGCCAACGCGAGGGGTACCATATCTCCCCGGAGCAAGGTGTTCTGAGGCAAGATATTCTAGGCTTTGAGCGAAGTATATTATTACATTCACCAATTCCTTCCAGAGCACAGGTGGGTAGGTTCGATTGCAGTTGAATTACCTGGGTGGCAGAGAGCTGAAGCTGAGCAGTTTGATGTTAAGGGATATATTCATAATCTCGGTCATCGGCGCGCTCATCATGATCTGGGTATTGTTCTTGGTGATGTCGAGCTGGGTCACTGACGATCCAGCGTTACCTGTTGAAGAACAGATGACGTCTGAGGATCTCGAATATATTGGGCTCGTATTCTCGCTCATGAGCATAGCACAGGTCGGTTTTTTGGCATGGCGATATAGGCTATGGTCAAGGCTCTTGAGCAACGGCATCGAGCTCCGCGGACGAGTGGTTGATATCGAGACAGAAGGAGAAATTGTGTCTCTGAAGATCGCATACACCTGCGAAGGCCAGGAGATAACGACGACCAAGACGATTTCTGGATTGCTGCCCTTGTATAAGAAGAAGATATCCATCGGGGAAGAAGTCCGGGTGCTTGTCAACACCAAGAAGCCGGACCGATATCTGATGCTGAACTACTTCTTCAAGCACCAGGCATGATACGAATCAAGATCACTTGACGATTTCCAGAGGTCTTCTCTCTCCGAAGCCGTCGTAGCACGCCCAGCTCTTCAGATCATACGGCTCGCACACGATTATATGGCAGTAGCCGAAACTTCTGAACAGATCCAGGTCCGCATCCGACGGCCTGCAGCTACCAGATGGGTGCGAATGCACGGTGCCCACCACCGAGGAATCAACGGGCAGCATGTGCAGCTTGAACAGCGCGGACCGCTCACCAGATATCGTGCCTGGTAGGAGTATGAGCTCGGTGATGACGCCTTTCTCCTCCCTCAATATCCCTCCGAACTCGTTAGGATAGCTGGACTTGGACGCTTCGAGCAACATCTTGAGGGTACGCTTCCTGATGGCCGTGACCTGCGGTCTGTTCTTGGTGAAATCGAACAGTGGCGTGCTCATTCCTCCTCGACTATCCCCGCCCTGGCCTTCACCGATGAAACGAAATGCTCCTTGTCCTTGACGCTCAAGGTTATCTTCTCCACATCCGGCTTCATGATGCCTCCGAGGTTCCTCGGGCCGTCGAGATGCAGGGTGACGAGGTCGTTGAAAGATGATGTGACGAACACGGTCTTCAGCTTCGGGGCGTACTTCACCCCGATGCCTATCCTCACGCTCCCGAACCTGACCGAGGCGTCCGTGACCCCTATGATCCACTCGTACGGTACCGTGGAGTTCATCAGCAGCCCCATCCTGAGCCTCAATCCTTTCTCGCCTTGGTAGTGGTCCGTGAATATCGGTGGGATGTTCAACAGGAAGAGCGGTACGCCTACCAGTACCGCTACGACCATCCAGAAGTACCTCGCGAACGTCTCGAGCGAATCGAATGCCAGATAGATCATGGCCGATACGATGACCGCGATCACGATCGTGCTGATGACGAACCATGTCTTGGGATATGGCAACTTATTGGCGGTCACTGCTAGCGTATGCATGTCATGAACCACTCTGTACGATCTTCAGTGCCTGTGCCCCACAAGTGGCGAGGATGCCATCAGCTTCTCCTCGAGCGTCTTGTAGAACTCGCTCCTGAGTATCACGAACTTCGCTTTGTGCTCGGACGATGTGAAAGTCATCTTCTCATTGCCCGTCAGCATCTGCTCCTCCTGCCCGTCCAGCACCATGATGCAAGGCATGGGGTCATGGATAGTCACCACCACATGGCTCTTGGCGGGCACCACCAGCGGTCGGGCGGATAATCTGAACGGCGCGATAGGGGCTATCACGAGCGCCTGCACCCTCGGGTCTATGATGGACGAGCCGACGCTCATCGCGTAACAGGTCGAGCCCGTGGCGGTGGCGATTATGATGCCGTCCGCTCGCATGCTCGTCGCGGGCATCCCGTCAACGGATATGACGAACTGCCGCATCTTCGCGATATGTGCGGTATGTATGACGGCCTCGTTCGTCGCGTCCATGAGCCTCTTGCCGTTGCACACGACCTTCAGCTTCGACCTCTTCTCGACCGTGAACTCTCCCTTGAGCAGCTGCTTGAACGATGCCGGTATCTCATTGGGTTCCACCTCTGTCAGGAAGCCGAGCACGCCCGCGTTCACGCCCAGTATGGGCAGGCTGCTCCTCTGCAGCGTCCGCAATATGGTGCCGTCCCCGCCTATGGATATGAGGAAGTCGGCATCGATTATGCCCAGCGGTATCCCTTTCTTTCCCAGAGCCTTCGCGGTGTTCTCCTCGAACACGATGTCTTGGCCCTTGAGCTCCTTCAACACCTTCACCGCCACGCCCTTGAAATTCTCCAGTTCGGGAGTGCCTACAATACCGATCCTCACAAGACCAACTCCTTGATGCTCGGATCCCCGTACGCCAGGAAGTTCCTCCTGTCGTCCAGGGTCAGCTCCATATCCAACCTCTTGCCCTTCAGGTCGCACACTTCTCCGCCAGCTTCGCGCAGTATGAGCGTGCTAGCCGCGATGTCCACTATCCTGATCTTACGGTCGTGTCTCAAGCAGTTCATGTAATGCGCCTGGACCGCGCCCTGTGCTACGAGACACATCTCCAGGGACGCGCAGCCCATCGTACGTACCCTTGTAGCCAGCTCTCTAACCTTGGCCGACTCAGGCGCTGTGTCCCTGCCGTCGAACATGAGGAACACGGAATCGTCCCTGTTGTACTTCGAGACGGTTATCCTGTGTCCGTTCAGCTCCGCGCCTCCGCCTCTGCGTGCGTAGTATGTGTCGCCCGTGTACAGGTTCTTCACGAGCCCGTGATCCGCATCGCTCATGGATTTCGTGGCGACGGCCATCGATATCGAAAAGAATGGGATTCCTCTGACGCAGTTAACCGTGCCGTCTATCGGGTCCAGTATGAGCACCTTATCGGCGCCCCTGTCGACGAACCCTATCTCCTCGCTGAGCACGTTGATTTTCACGTCCTCTCTGTCCAGGAACTCCAGGACGGCGTCCTCTGCGAACTTGTCTATCTTGGATGTGTCTGAACCGCTCGCACCCTTGCCGACCGCTATGTGCCCTGCGAAATCCTTGGGCAGTCCGCGGTACTTATCCATGATCTCGTTCGCGATCTTGTTCAGGACGGCCTTCACAGCCATCGTATCAGATGCTACGACTATATTATTTTCCTGGCTCGATTACCATTGCTTGATGTTCTTGACGATGGAGATGCCCTTGCCAGAGAGCACCTTCCTGATGCTCAGCTCTGAGCCGTAGGCCTCGCCGAGACTCTTCGCCAGCTCTGGTGGCACGCCCTCGCGCTCCAACCTGCTGGTGAACTGCTTCGAGGCCCTGTTCGAATTCCTCTTCAACTTCAGATACGTGATCCCGAGCCTGAATACCAGGCCCGGGATATGGACGCCGACCGCGCCTATTATCCTAGGCAGGTCCTTCCGCTCATCTCCTGTCTCAGTCATCTTCGTCCGCCTTCCGCTATTTCATCCTTGGATTATCTAGTCGCAATCGTCTCTGCTGCCCCTGCCGGCGACCGCCTTCGATATGATGCCGCCTAGACTGAAGCTGGCCATGAATTGCTGAGTGAGGTCGTACGCCTGCTTTTCGTCCATACCAGCATCCTTCATGGACTTGTAGAACTGCGCCACGCCCTTCGCCATGCTTTCAGCGTTTTCCGCGTTGTACATGGTCTTCATGATCGATTCAACCAGCTTCGGTATCTCCGTCCCTACTACCTGCAAGAGCTCCTTGATCTCCTGCGGCTTCATGTCATCTCCCATTTCTGTCACCAATCCTGGGCACTCTTCTGCCCACTGTGGTCTAATATGATTGGCATCAGTATAATACGCGACTGGAAAGAAGTGGCCGACACTCAGTCCTTCTTGAGGCCGATTGGCTTGCTTGTCCCGACGCCCAGGAGCTCGTACCACTTCTTCACATACTCCTCCGTGAGCCAGTATGTCTTCGCTCTCGAGCTCCCCTTGACCGTGACGACTCCCCTCTCCTCCAGCATCTTCAGACGTTCCCTCACGATCCTGCGCGAGGAGCTGCCCCTCCGGTCCTTGAGCTTCTCGGTTATCTGAGAGATGTTCTGTCCGTCCTTCTCGAAGAGTATCTTGACGACCTCCTTCGATATCGAATCCTTCACCCCAGGCACCAGCAGGTCGGGGGATATCTCGCCGTACCGTTGATAGAGGTCTATAAGGCGGAAGTAGCTCGAGGAGATCTTCTGGAACCGCTCTATGTACTCCAACAGCTGAGAGTACGGTCCGGCGACCATCCTCATCGACTCCTCGAGGCTCTCCATCTTATCGGAGAGCGAGGCTATCTGTTCCTTGAGCTCATCCTCCGCCATCGCGAGTTTGTATGATGTTTGGCATATAACTCTTTTATTTGGGAGTGTATAGACCCTTGCATGGCCACCTTCCAGAATCCTTTCAGATCGATCGACGGCGTTCCCGGAACATTCACCACTGGCAGGACCCTCGTGACCATCAACGGCGCGCCGGACAAGAACGTATACGGCGAGCGATTGGTGGAGTTCGGGGGCATCCAGTACCGGGCATGGGACCCTGAGCGCTCCAAGCTGGCTGCCATGATCCTGCTCGGAGCGAAGGACTTCGGGATCGACGGATCCAGCAGGGTGCTCTATCTCGGGGCGGCGTCCGGGACCACGGCTTCGCATGTCTCCGATATCGTGAAAGACGGGTTCGTGTTCTGCGTGGAGGTCTCCCCGCGGTCGTTCAGGGACTTGGTTGGCGTGTGCGAGTCGAGGAAGAACATGGTGCCCATCATGGCGGACGCTTCCCGGCCCGAGGATTATGCACACATGGTCGAGGGCGTGGACTTCGTGTACCAGGATATCGCGCAGAGGGACCAGGCGGAGATATTCGTGCGCAACATGAAGCACTTCGGCGCGAAGCGGGGTATGCTGATGCTGAAGTCCAGGAGCGTGGATGTCAACAGGGACCCTGTGTCTGTCTACGATGAGGTGCGGAAGGAGCTCGTGTCAAAAGGCATGACGGTGAAGGCCACGATGAGACTCGATGAATATTCCAAGGATCACGCGGTGTTCATCGTAGAGGCGTGATATCCTTTGGCGGAACCCTTCGTATATGTCATCGCGTTCATCGACGATTCGTTCGTCATGGTACGGCACCGCCGACGGGCATGGGAGATGCCCGGAGGGAGGATAGAACCGGACGAGACCCCGGAGGCTGCGGCCATACGCGAGTTCCTTGAGGAGACCGGCATGTCTCTGACCATCGCTGGTGCGATCGCGGTCGACGGAGGCACCGTGTTCGCAGGCATCGCCGATGGAAAGTCCACATGCAACCGGCCGCATGAGATAATCGAGGTGAGGACTTTCGAGGAGCTTCCAAACGACCTGTCGTTCCCAGAGGTGGAGTACAGGAAGATGGTGGCCATTGGTCATGCTGTTGTAGAAAGCTTTAAAAGAATGAAGGGTATAAACGGCACTGCCTCGCCACAGGTCAAACCATAATCGGAGTAGATCGACGATGTCAAGAATGCACAGCAGCAGAAGGGGGTCTTCGGGTTCGAAGCGCCCCGTGATGGCAAAGAATCCCACATGGGTTCAGCAGACACCAGAGGAGATCAAGGAACTTGTGGCTAAGATGGCGAACGAAGGCGTGACCATGGCCAAGATCGGCCTTATTCTCAGGGACCAGCACGCCATACCGAACATCAGACTCGCGACCGGGATGAGCATGAAGGAGATCTGCGATAGCAAGGGCATCAAGTTCGATTTCCCAGAGGATCTGACCTGCTTGATGCGCGGGGCGGTCTCTCTCAGCGGGCACTTGAAGACCAACAAGAAGGACCTTCACAACGCCCGAGGATTGATGCTCATAGAATCGAAGATACGCAGACTCGTGAAGTATTACAAGCGGGAAGGCGTTATCCCAGAGACGTGGTACTACTCACTCTCAAAGGCTGCGCTCCAGGTCGAGTGATGCTTCGATGAGCGGGAGCGTGACACTCCCGGCGGATTTCTCAGAAGCGCTCAAACAGGCAGTCAGAGCTATCAACGCTGCTGATCATCTGCGGGTCATCTCACACTACGACGCGGACGGACTATCCGCCGCATCAGTCATGGCCAGCGCACTCAAGCGTGCGAACAAGCAGTTCCATCTGTCAATGATAAAAGGCCTCGATCCCGAGGCCATCGAGCGCATATCCAAGGAAGGCAGCGGGACCATCCTGTTCCTGGACATGGGTTGCGGTCAGATCGACGGCCTGGAGAAGCTCGATGCGAAGGTCGTCGTCCTGGACCATCACAAACCTATAAGGAAATCCAAGAAGGTCATACAGGTCAACCCTCACTTCTACGGCATGGACGGGATGACCGAAGCGTGCGGAGCCACCGTGAGCCTGCTCCTCGCCGCAGTGCTCGACCCCAAGAACTGGGACCTCGCGCCGGTCGCCATCGCAGGCATGATCGGCGACAGGCAGCACATGGGCGGCATGAAGGGCGTGAACCTGCAGGTGCTCGATCACGCCGTTGAGAACAAGATCATAAGCGTCCAACGAGGGCTCAACCTCAAAGGGAAGACAATACTCGACGCGATCGCGAAGTCGGTCGACCCATATTTCGTCGGCCTTTCCGGGCGAGAGGAGAACGCCATCGCTTTCCTGGAATCGATCGGCCTGAACCCGACGTCGTCGATGGGCGCCCTGGAGGACATCTTCCGCAGGAAGCTCACATCGATGCTCTCGCTCAGGCTGATGGGCCAGGGCTGCAGGCCGGAGACGGTCGAGGAGTTGGTATCCGATGTCTACTGGATACCGTCCCTGGATCTTGGAGCCGCGGACCTGGCGGACCTTCTGAACGCCTGTGGACGTATGGACCACGAGGGCTTGGGCGTCGCGCTGTCCATGGGTGACAAGGATTCCATCGAGAAGGCGGATGAGCTCAGGACCGAGTACAACAAGAACATCCTCGAGAAGCTCATGAGCATCGAATCAGACGGGGTCGAAGAGCTCGAACACATACAATATTTCACGGCCCCCGACTCATCGCTCGCAGGTGCCGAGTGCGGGCTGGCGATGCAGTACATACTCGACCAGTCGAGGCCGACCCTTGCATTGTCCACCGTGAAGGAGAAGGTGAAGGTGTCCAGCAGGGGCACCAAGTATCTGATATCGAAGGGGCTGGACCTGTCGGCCGCACTCAAGAAGGCCGCTGAGGGTGTGGGCGGCAACGGGGGCGGACACTCGGTCGCATCCGGAGCTACCGTGCCCAAGGGCAAGGAAGAAGAGTTCCTGAAGTGCGTGGACGAGACCGTCGGAAAACAGCTGGCCTGAGGAACGGACATCCGCGGACCATCCGAAATCCGTATGGGATAATATTTTTAGAAGTGCTGAACCTTCCTCATATGGAATCGGGTGTCGAGGATGGTTTCTGAGATCACCTATAGTCAAAGAGAAATGGACGAAGTGCTCAAGGGCGCATGGTCCATACTGACGTTGAAGGACTTCCCACTTGCGGCCAGAGCGATATTCGACAGTTGCAAGCATGCTCTGGGTGCCACCGCGGGATATGTTGCTCTTCTGAGCAACGACGGCGCTGAGAACGAGGTGCTGTTCCTGGACGCGGGCGGCGCGCAGTGCGCGGTCGATCCTCTGCTTCCGATGCCGATAAGAGGTCTCAGAGCCGAGGCATACAAGAAAATGAAGGTCGTCTACGACAACGACTTCGACAACAGCGAATGGGCCAGGTTCATGCCCCCTGGGCATGCACCTCTCGTGAACGTCCTGTTCGCTCCTCTCATCCTCGAAGGCCGTGCGGTCGGACTCCTCGGGCTGGCTAACAAGGATGGCAGGTTCACCGAGAATGATGCGAACCTCGCGACAATGTTCGCCAGCCTCGCAGCCATTTCCCTGTGGAACAGCAAGGTCGTCACAGCGCTTGAGGAAGCCAACAAGAAGTTGAAGATGATGACCTCTGCAACCAGGCACGATGTCCTGAACCAGTTAGTCGTCTTGCAGGGTTTCGGAGGTCTGGCGGAGGAGCTCGCCACCGATGAGAATCAGAAGCCTTTCTTCGAGCATCTCAGAACCACTGTCAAGATGATCACACATGAGATGGAGTTCACGAAGTCCTACGAGGATTTCGGGGCTAAGATGCCCGCCTGGCTCGATCTGAATGGATTGGTCGAGGTCGAACGAGGAATCCTGAAGCCCTCAGGAATCACGCTCGATTCGGATTTGGGTGAGTACGAGGTGTACGCGGACCCACTCTTCGGAAAGGTGTTCCACAACCTTGTGGACAATACGATCAGGCATGGAAAAAATGCAACCCGAGTCAAGATGAGCAACCACGAATCTTCCGATGGTCTGCACATCATATACGAGGATGACGGTTCGGGCATATCCGAGGCTATCCGACCTAAGCTCTTCGAGCATGGCGCTGGTCTACACACCGGCTACGGGCTTTTTCTGATCAGGGAGATACTGGGGATGACTGGCATAACAATATCCGAGAACGGTCGAACGGGCGAAGGCGTCAGGTTCGAGATACGCGTCCCCTCAGACCGCTTCAGAAGGAAGGTACGGAACGCATGATATGTGAATCGGAGAATCGATGAGCTAGACCTTTCCCATCATCCAGGGAAGATCCACCTCATCGGTTCTGAATCGCTGGTTGACCACGCTGTCCTCTATCCTGGTCGTTATCCCGGCACCGTGCATGACTATGCCTGTCCATGCGATCATGGCACCGTTGTCGACGCAGAGCGAGCCAGGCGGGACGAACATCTTCGCACCCCTCTCCTCCGCCATGATCCTGACCATCTCCTGCAGACGCTTGTTCTGGACCACACCGCCGCCGAGGAGCACCTCGTCCTTCTCCACATGCGCCATGGCCCTCTCGGTCACTTCGACGAGCATGGCGAAGCAGGTCTCCTGTATGGAGTAGCATAGGTCCTCGAGCTTTGCACCCTTCGCATGGAGTTGTTGCGCCGCCGTCAGTATGCCTGAGAATGCGACATCCATGCCCTTGACGCTGTATGGCAGGTCGATCAGTTCCTTGCTTCCTTTCGCGAGCCTTTCAAGGTGCGGCCCTGCGGGGAACGGTAGTCCGACGGACCTTCCGAACTTGTCGATCATGTTGCCTATGCCCACATCCATGGTCTCACCGAAGACCCTGTACCTTCCTCCGGAGTACGCTATCACCTGCGTATTGCCACCAGATGCGTACATCAGTGTGGGATCGGAACATCCGGTGACCTTCCGACCTATCTCGAGATGCGCGACGCAATGGTTCACGCCAACGAGATCGACCTCAAGGGCTAGTGCGAGTCCTCTGGCTGCGGTGGCTGCGGTCCTCAGACAGGGTCCCAGTCCAGGTCCCTGAGAGAACGATACCAGGCCGATTTCATCGTATGATATGCCTGCCTTGGTTACTGCCTCGTGCATGAGTGGGACCACGTTCTCAGCATGATGGTTCGCAGCCTCCCTCGGGTGTATGCCTCCCTTGGAGCCGTCGATCATCCTGGACATGTTCGCCAGCACTTTGCAGTCCTGGTCCACTATCCCGATGCCGATGGTATGGGCTGTACCCTCTATGCCTAGGCAGATCATCGAGCGTACATCGCGTGCCAGCTAAAAATAGTATGGTGGGAGAATAGGTTTTGGAAAAGGGTTTGTTCCGTAGCGATCCGGACCTTACTTCGCGTAATACGCGTCCAGGAAGTCTGCCCAGCCGGTGGCTGCGTCCCATGTCAGGGCCCTGTACCTGGCCTCGTAGGTCGCGCCCCAGTAGTATGTCACGGACTTGGTCGGGAACCAGATGCCCAGACCATTCATGCCTTCGACGTCTGCGCTGTGCCATTCGGCTATGATGGCCGCATCGACGGCGTATATGACCGCTTGAGCCGCGTTCTTCACGTTCTGGTCAGAGATCCTCTCGCTCGCGATGACGTTCTCGGCATACCCTATGATGTCAGCTGCGTTAGACGCAGATGCGGTGTCCATCCTGGCGAACTTGAACCCCTTCTGGTATGTGCCCATGACCGCGATCTGTGAGTTCGCGAAGTCCTTGACCGCGTCCGCGAGTACTCCGAGACATGCCATGTCGAACACGCTGATGGTGACACCCTTGTAGCCTATCGCCTGGTAGTACGAGGTGTATTCTTCCACCATCATCAACGAGAACGCCCTGCCGTCCATAGTCGGCTCGGCGTTCAGGTTCTCTGCTACCAAGTCGTAGGGCCAACCGAGCGCGTACATGTTCTGCTGGCTGAAGACCACGTAATCGGCGTATCCGTTCACTTGGTGCGCGACCTCTGCCTGTGCCATCACGCATGCGTTCAGGACGATCGAATCGAACACGCAATCCGCATCGACCAGGGCCGTTCTGAGCTCGGGCATCGTCAGGCACTGGCTCATTCCGGACGTGTCGTCCCAGCATATCCCTGCGATGCCACCACCATGGTCCCATATGTCCAGGCAGTAGTTCGTTGCCGGGTACAGTCCTTCGACGGTGTCGATGAATTCCGTCAAGGTCGCCGGGTCGTCCATTGCGACCTCTCCCCATGCCTCTATGATCGTCGTCGTGCCCTCGTTCACGTACAGGAGGTCCGCGGGACCTTCAAGCGTGTCCAGCAGGACCACATAGTTCACATTGTCGCTCGACCCTGTCAATTTCAGCTCCTCGAGGTCCCTAAGCGCGTATGATTCCACGTTGTTGTCGCCGTCCATGTAGACCATGACCGTCCAGCTGTCCGCGACCGTGTCCGCGCGTGCGGGCGCGGCGGCTAGCATGACGGGTACCATGATCAACACGGCCATCAATGATGCCAATGCTATCTTTCTCAGGTATTACTCCCCCTAGTTCCGATATCGATCGCCCGATCTCGAGCATGATACTGACCTTCTCGAAAGACCGGGCCACCCCCACATCGCGTGTCTAGCATTTTAGACTTATAGTTCATTCATGAAAATGCTAGGACGGTCAGTATGCTTGATCGAGCCTCGGATGATCAAAAATGGGGAAAGGATGATTGTCAGGGTTTGGTGGCACGCCACAAATGCGCTCCGATGACTAATCTAGAGCACCAGTTGCATCGACTTGCCGATCCCCTGCTTCTTCGCGATGTCGTAGACGATCTTCGCGGTCAGGGAATCCTGCACACCGAGGCCAGTCGAGCAGAATACGGTCACCTGCTCGTCGTTCGCCCTTCCCGTCTTGAGTCCGGCGACGACCTCACCTATCTCGGCATTGACATCCTCACGGGTCAGCTCTCCCTTCGTGAGGGGCACGTTGATCTCGCCCGAATGGCTGGCCTGCTCCCAGTCGTCTATGACCAGGA